>Ga0137308_100514_pt1 | contig 26843 bp, 20 predicted proteins | sample Inofrocosms_June_FD_97181 | JGI IMG/M metagenome (GOLD analysis project Ga0137308, IMG submission 97181) | Mouse cecal microbial communities from Vienna, Austria - N-Acetylneuraminic and N-Acetylglucosamine D2O microcosms_June | ecosystem: Host-associated > Mammals > Digestive system > Large...
TGAATAACAACCGCGTCACAGAAAACCCCGTCAAGGTATCCATTTCCCAAGAAGGAATTGACCGCAGCCGTATACAGCAAAACGGGCAGGAAACTTTTGAGTCTGTAATGCAGCGGAGAGAAATGTTAAAAAAGACCAGAGTCATGAATTATGGCTATGACCTTTCCATGAAGGCAGTAGAGCTCAACGAAGCTGCTTCGGAGAATGGAACGAAGGCGCTGAGTGTCGCAGACAGGGCAAATGGTTATATTAGCGCATATGCATCAATGTATGACGAGATTGTGAAAGGGTATGAAAATGGTACGCGGGAAATCTACGTGGAAGACGAATTTGGAATACATCGACTCACAAAAGAGGAGGAACTAAAGGCATTAGATGAAGCATACAAAAGAGAAGTAGATGATTTTGTGGCGATGGAGAAGGCAAATGAACAGGCCTACGCGATTGTCACTGAAGCGGTGAAAAAGATTGCCAGTATAAAATCAGGGTCAGGAGCTAGCGTGAGTGAAACCGACAATTCAAAAGCAATGGAACAGCATAAAGTGCCAGAGAATCTAAAAGGCAGAATGCTGAGTGCGGCTGATATATTCAAACAAAATTATGCTGCATTCAACCCGGATACAGACAGTTTATCACAGATATTGAGCCGAGTTAAGATTTCATAATCAAATAAAGGGGCTGTCGCAGGCATTGCGGATTCAGTCCAATAGAATACAGAAAGATAAAGGCACATGTAAAAGGATTTACTAGAATCAACAAGGAGGTTGGAAACATGCAGATGCAAATCAATCAGGCTCATCAATTCAATCATTTTAACAACCATTCTGTGAAAAATGCATACAAGACAGACACAACGGTGTCAGTGTATTCGCGCCGCCGTATGATAGAATCGCAGGAAAAAGCGCAGAAGATGGAGGCAGCGACCATGACGCTGTCGGCTGAGGCGATGGCGCTCATCAGACAGGAAAAGGCGGCGTGGCGGCTCGAATTTGCACGCTCAAACGCACCTGAAACGGAGGCGGCTGGCACATCTGAGAAGAATGCAGGGGAACAGGAAACCGTTTCGCTCACAGACGAAGAATTATATGACGAACTGTTAAATCAGGTCAAAATATGGGGAGATAAGTCCGATGACCTGCTTCATGACTATAATCATAAAGAAAACGCAGAAATGGTTGAGAAAAGGCTGGCAGCATTAAACGAAATACGGCAGCTTGCTGAAATGCAGAAATCAGAGATGAGTAAATTACAGCAGGAGGCGCAGAAAGCGGCAGAGACAGCATCTATGCAGCAGGAGGAAATCAGCAGGAAAAATTCGGAGCTGCTTATGATGATTGAAAGTTTTGAAGAACAGGACGAGGAGGAAATCAAAGGAGCAGACCGCGGCGAGGACACTGACAAGGAGGATATTGAGCCTGCGGACAACATGGCGGAGGGCAGGTTTGGCGCGGTGGCAGTGAGGGGAGAGCTTGGAATCCTCGACACAATCAACGCAATAGATCAGTCAAGTACTGACCGGATTGAAGCGAGTGATCATTCCATCAAAGGCGTTGAATTGGAACGAAAAAATATATATCGGGCAAACGCAGCAGAAAATTTCACCATGAAGGAAAAAATTACGGCGATGGAGGACTTTGTCTGCGCACTTGCAAATAATGCAGAGATGAAAAATTCTTTTGAACAACGAATCAGTGCCGAGGAAGATCCAGCAGTACGCGAGAAACTTGAAGCGAAGATGAAGTACTTTAACAAACTGCCAATGAAGAATGGATTGATGACCCTCAAGAACGACAGGGAGTATGCTTTGCAGGAACGTATCACTGCAAGAGATTTGCGCATCGCTCATCTTGGGGACAATCATTTTGGAATGGCAGAACGCCAAAAAAGTGAACTGCAATCAGTCTTTGAAGCGAATATACTAAAGTCACAGGGACAAAACAGCGTCCTCAACCGCATGGAGGATATCTCAGCGCGCTTGCAGGAGAAGCTTGACGAGTGCGGCCAGATCGACAAAGATACCGCACCGGACGAGGAAATCCGTGACAAAGAGCAGCAGGAAGCGCTAGAACAGGAAGAAGCGAAAAAAGAAGAACTTGAAAAAGAAGGATTTGAAAAAGAAGGATTTGAATAATCAAGACGACAAACAGGGCTGCCCAAAAAGGACAGCCCTGTTTGTTAACGCAGATTAAATGCAACAGTATCATTGCCAGATGAAAACTGTAGGAGTAATGGCTCCTCAGAATTGACGACTTCGCTTGGAATCTCATAGACAATCTCACCTGTTTTTGACGACAAAGGATTGATGGTTGAATCATGCAGGTCATTTGTGTAACCAAGAAGATTTGACGCAGTAAATTCATATCCATCAGAATAAAGGACTTTTGCGTTGACATCATCACCGATACAGAAGCTGGGAAGAAAGCTGTCTGCCGTTTTCCCAGTATTTTTAACAGTGACAAACACCTGTACGTATGTATTACCTTCTTCTTTGGGAGAAAAAGAGCCAAGACTGCCAGCGATGGAATCCACGATTTTAACATCGGTTACATTGATAGACCAGTCTTTTAAGTCAGCGCTGTTCCCAAGTGCATAAGGGGCTCCCTCCTCCCCAGCGGCGGAAGTTTCCTCGGCAGTAGTGGTTTCTTCGATCGAAGCGCTTTCTTCAACCCAAGTGCTTTCTTCGGCAGTAGTGGGCTCCTCAGCTGCGTTGCTCTCTGTGACAGACGGTTCATTTGGCGTTGCAGGCTCAGATGCCTTTTTCGTGCTGCCACAGGCAGTTATGCTGATTGTCAGTGTACACAAAAGTAAAGTAATCAATAATTTTTGTTTCATTGTAGTTTCCCTTTCTTGAAAATATCGTTTTTCGCTTCTCTTCAACAGAAATAGTAACACAATGAATATTTTTTGAAAATGACAAAAATATGGAAATAAACCGCGTGGCTGTAGCTTCAGGCAAGCGTCCGGTCGCCAAGTATCATCTGGTGGTCATGAATCCACAGGATACCGTCAGCGAAATCATCGAGTTCATCGCTGTGCATGATCACAAGTATTGTCTTTTTGCCTTTGAGCGATTTGATGTATTGAATCAGGTGGTGCTGTGTCTCGGCGTCTAGGTTTGACAGCGGTTCATCGAGAAACAGCGTCGGCTCGTCTGTGCCAAACAGGCGCATCAGGGCAAGCTTTTGCTGCTGTCCATAGCTGAGATTGACAGGATTGCTCGTGATCTCTTTGTCCGCAAAATCGACGTTGAGAAGCGCAAGCAGTTCTTCATTCCTTGCGATGCCAAACAGATTGTCGTCAAAGCTGCCGTCAATGGCAAAGAACGGGTACGTGAGAAAAGCGGTGTCATTGATCTTTTGGGACACAGAGAAGTTTCCTTTGGAGTATTCCGAGCTGATATTTCCGAGCATTAAATTCATCAGCATACTTTTCCCGCTGCCGTTCTCGCCCTTGATCACATACAGACCATTCTTTTTCAGGGTGAGCTGTCCAATATGATAGAGGAAATCCTCTGGCGCTTCTCCCTTGTAAAAGTCAAACGATTCCGTCTGAAAGAGTGCGTCCTGATCAGCCTTGTGCTGTTCGATCTCGCATTCCTTGGCGGCATCTTCGGAGAGCTGGTCAACGCGGTCCACATGGACTTTGTTTGACTTGTAGCGCGTCAGGATATTGCACACGAGGGTGATCGGGTCCGCGAAGCATTCCAGATACTGATAGCCCATCATCAGGACACCGACGGTAATCTGCCCGCGAAAGACCAGAAATGCCGCGATAAAAAGGTATACAATGCTAAAGATTTTGTTGATCACAACGGGGGCATAGACACACATATAGTACCAGAATTTGTATTTCAGAAGATACTTGGTGAAGTTGCCGCAGCATTTGTCAAACTCTTTTTGAAAAAATGCCTCTGTGTGCAGTGCGTTGATGCCCAGTTTGTTTTCGATGATGTTTCTGTTCTCGGACAGAAAGGTATCCTCTTTCATCAGGACTGTGCTCTGCATATCAAACAGCGGTTTAGAGCCATACAGGGAAAAGAGACCCAGCAGGAAGCCATAGACCAGAAAGAAGATGCCAAAGACCCAGTTGGTGTAGGTGATGACGGCAAGCAGTGCAATGATATACAGCAGATTGCCGATCAGGTTGCAGTACACTTCCTCATGCACTTCGGCGTAGCACATACTGCTGTTGGCGCAGAGATTATAGTAATATCCTTTATCTTTCTTGGAAAAGAGGGACGGATTCATGTGCAGGATATCGTTCACCGCTTTTTGCTGTAGTTTCTGGTTGTTGATAATAACATATTTGTTAAGGTTGTAGTTACAGAAAAAGAATGAGAAGCTCATGCTGACGATAGCGACAAGGAAGGTGACACCAAACCAGCCCCACAGCTTCTGCTCGTCGTAGGAGGCGAGCACGTTGTCGATCAGGTAGCCGGACAGATAGGGCAGCAGCAGTGTCAGACCGAACGTGATTGCCATCATCAGGACAGGGATGGGGTATTTTTTGAGTTGCTTGGTTTTCATGGTTGGACTCCTCCTTTGATTGAGTGTTATGCCGACTGTAATTTAGCGACATAGTGTGCGATAATTTCCTGCATATGGTATTTTTCAGGTATACAGTACTCATTATTTAATTGATACTGTACCACACAGCCGCCCAGACAGAGAGGCAGGCATTTACAGTTTCGGCATTCCGGGCGGAATGTAAGTTTCTGTTTGGCGGTGATATCGACATCTGTAAACTTTGTTTTTCCATTTTGAGTGTAACTGCTGCAAAAATCACAATATCCGTCTGGACTGATGGCATAGGCATTCCCATAAAGAAAGTTACAGGGAAGAGGTTTTGGCATGGGGAGGGTAAAATTCCCGGTTAATTCGTCCATCAGGAGCCGGATCTGAAACAGAGTGTCTGCAAATTCTTTTGGGGAAAGGGCATCAACAGGATCGTTTTCATGAAATTTAAGCATAATGTTTGGACTGATTTCAAATCTTTCATGACCAAATTTTCCAAGGATCATTTGATGTAATTCGACCGCTTCATTTTTATTCTGTTTGCAGATGTTCATACGAAAGATTATTTTTGACTGGGATTTTTTGAGTATTCTTTCGATTAAGTCCAGCTCCTCCTGAAAATGAAAAGAGTCGGAAACTCTTAAATGGTTGTGCGTTTGCTCCATGCCTTCTAAGGTTAGCTGTATGGTGTGAAAACCAATCTTTTCAAGTAATTCATCTGTGAGAAGGGAACCGTTTGTAGTGATCGTCGGTATATATGCAGCTTTGTATGCAGCGCAAATTTCCCTGAACTGTTCATCAAAATAGAGCAGAAGCGGGATATTCATAAGAGGTTCACCGCCAAAGTAATGAATGCGGATAGATGGGAATTTGTGAACTGCCAATAGTTCCTTTGCCTTTTGTAGTATAGCATTTGCTGTCTCTTTTGTCATCATTTTTTCATTTTTTTCTTGAGAACAATAAATGCATTTAAAATTACATTGGTTCGTCAACTCGATTGTAAGACTTAAATCATCCGTTCCGCTTTGTATATTTCTATTAATTTCTTTTTCCAGTTCATTGGCTTCGTCTAAATCATCTGCTACCCAAAAGTTGTTTTCTATTAAATAACGCTGTTCCTCTTCGTTAAAAATCTCGGAAGTGCGTTCGATTAAACCATTATTATTTGTATTGAATATGTATTCTTTGTCATTGATTATGAAATGATAGTTATATATGGATTCCTTCATGAAATGTCTCCTTAAAAAATTAAGGGAGATTCAAGTTCAAATCTCCCCCTTTGTTATTTAGGCTATATAGCGCATAAACTAATGGTTGCCTATTACACAGACATGGACATCATTCTGATCAGCTTTGATCTGTGTTGGATCGTTTAAAATTCTCATGTTATTCATCTTCCTTTCTTTTATTTCCATTATCTTTTGTCGCATGCGTTTCATTGGATAGCTTTGATTATACGCTTCCTGCCAATAATGTACATAACTTTTCGCTTTAAATTTTTAACAATTTTTTTAAAGCGAAAAGTTATGTACAATCCTCCAAAAACAACATACAATATGTATAAAAACTTTTGAAGGAAATGATTTTATGAAGAAGAATTTTTTTGGTATGATGAAAACTTTGGTTTGGACACTGTTTGTTATGATCGTGGTGTCGGCTTCGGATTGTTATGTTCCGATAGATGAGGAGTCTGTTGCTGTTTGTTCTCAACAACCCGAATCTGATACTCAAAGTTATAATGGATAATATTTATCAAGTGATTGTCTAAAAATACGACTGGTTCACATATTCAGACAATCCCAGTCCCTTTCTTGTAGATTAAATTATATGATATTTATATCTTCCTCTTTAAGAAATGTGCTAAATTTTTGTTTCTGTTGTAGGAAATTATATAAATCACTCATATAATAGATACATTCTGCATACCACATCCAAATTTCCTTTGGTTCTCCTCGATTCTCTAAAATTAAGGATATAATATGCAAACATAATGGTAATTCAGAAGCCTTTCCACAATACAATTCGTTTTTAAGCGTTTCACATGCAGTCAAGTAATTTTGTGTTATATGTATATAATTATATAGAAGTAGCGAATAGGAACGATATCTGTATTGAGCGTTCATACGGCTTCTTCGTATTTTTTCAATCGCCTGTACATATAAATTCACTGCGTCACTTTTCTGTCCCAGTTCTAAAAGAATAATACAGTAATGATTGATAATCAGTACCTCATTGCGCATTGGAATATGACGCAGATTTTTTTTATCTGCATCAAGAAGGCTTTCATACAGCTTTTTCTGCCGTTCACAGGCCTCTTCCATCGTAATTTTATGCAACCTTCTGTGGATGTGGATTTCTGAATCTTCCACGAAATGCTGGTTTTCTGTGAACGACATATCCAGTTGTGACTTTAAATTTTCTAACAGATATTCAGCTTTTTCGTATTCGCCGTGAACCAGTAAGGTTTCAAGATGATGCCGCAGTTCCATTGTCTCAAAGGAATCTGTGGCGACAAATCCATTGTACCGCCCTATCTCAAGGTCGAGTTTCTCCATCATTTTCTCAAAGGTTTTCTTGTTGGGAGAGACCTTTGCGTTCTCAAAGTTAGAGAGGGAGGAGGCGTTTTTATAGATGCCTTCGATCAGCTCCTCCTGCTGAATGTGCTGTGCGATGCGCTCGGATTTCACCAGCTCATAGTCTAGGTGATACTCTTTTTGGCAGCAGTTGTGAAAGAGCATATCCGTGGGATACCATTTTTGGGCGTAGGAGTCCCACAGGAAGCGCAGGGTTTCGTCGTATTTTACATATTTATTCTGCTCGGGTGCGATGCCCAGACGGTTTCCGACTTCAAGCATCAGTTCCAGCAGCGGGAGCATGAAGTAGATCATGGTATTCTGCCGCAGCGCATTGATGCCTTTTTCACATGTCACCATTGCCTGTGTGGTCTGATTCTGGCTTAGATAGGCTTTGGCGAGCAGCCATGCGCACTTGGCGCAGATTTTGGCGTGTTCTTCTCCGTCCGTAAAGTGTCTGTCGATGTAGCGCATACATTGTTCCAGATGTTCGATATGCAGTGACAGGTCTGTATGCGCGTCGGATTCAGACTCCACGCGCTCAAGCGCAAGCAGGTTTTCCATCTCGATCGTCGAGATCAGATAGTCCTCCATATTTTCATAGGAAAAGCCGGGCATGGTCAGATCGACCGCCTGCCGCAGCAGCGAGGCGGCAAGTTCATAATCCTTGTCAATGCGGTAGGACAGACACGCCTGCATTCTTTTGTGATACATCTGGCTGACACTGTTTTGCGCCGGGTGGGCGGCAAGCGCTGACAGGGCAAGCTCTTTCCTGCCGCGCAGGATGGCTTTCTCGATCAGGTCCCGCAGGCGGACAAGCTGGTACGCCTCCTGCGACAGCACGATTTCGAGCTTGTCGGGCGAGATGCCAAGACGCTGGAGCAGTATGTCGATCATCAGCGTATCGGTCTTGTACTGGTTTTCTTCGAGTGCGTAGAGCGTTTGTTCTGTACAGATGCCGCGGATGAGATCTTTTCTTGGAATTTTGTTTTGATTGATTCTTGCGTGCGCGATGACGCTTCCGATTGTAATAAAATGCATGTTTTTCTCCTTGTTCGAGCAGTATAGCATATGGGGAGTATTCGGTCAAATTTTTGTAAATTCCTAGTACAGCGTTTTCTTAATCCCCATATACTTAGTGCTTGATATTTTCGTCAGCGCAAGGCGGAGGAAGGAGGCAATGCGGTGGCATTGTTGACTGACGACAACGCGGCGATGGCGTAAATAGCGAGTGCTAAGTGTATGAGGGATTAGGAAATGCTGTACTAGGGACGTCAGAAATATTATTTTATTGTCATACCTTGTCGGATATGCTACAATATCTTCGATCAGATTAGAACAACGTAGGGATAGTCTGGTGATTGTTTTATCCGGGAACGGAAAGGAATTACATATGAATACGTTAGAAATTTTGACGTTGCTGTTAGTCATTTTTGCAGCTTTATCATATCTTGACAATCACCACAAAAAGTAAGGCGGCTACCTCCTACGTCACTAGGAGATAGCCTGTGCAACTCGTAAACTCGATTTATTAGTTTCCGATAGGAATCATCGGACACAGCAAATATCCTTTGATTGTTTCTACTCTGATTATAAACGATTCACTGGGTAATTTCAAGTGAAAAGTTTAGGAAATGGGGATGCTTCGGTGTTCCCATTTTTGTTAGACTGATTTGATTGAATGGTGTTGATCTGTTATTTCGCCTTTTCATATGATAATATATTTTTATTATTCATTAGGAACAGTTTCTTAGTAAGTTGAAGGGTATCTTCTGCCAACATGACGATTTTCCGTAAGGTGTATAATGCGCAGAGAAAGATACGTGAAATCTTCTCGCTTCCGATTGTAATAAAATGCATGTTTTTCTCCTTGTTCGAGCAGTATAGCATATGGAGGACGTCTGGTCAATACATAGCAAAAGGGTATTTGCGAAATAAAGAGCTGTGCAGGAAAATTGATTTGTGTGTTTGTCATGGAATGAAATAAGTTCGGGTTGTATTAAAAATACTGTTATTATATAATGTCAATATGGTCATATTCCTTTTGAAAATGACTATTTTGCAGGAAAAGAGGAGGAGGCCAATGAATACAGAAGTAAAAAATGCAATAAAGGCAGCAGATCGGGAGGCACAGTATGATGACTGTGCCAAGCGCCTGTTAGGACAGAAAATTATACTGGCGCATATACTTGTAAAGACAGTCGATGAATTTAAGGGTATGGATCCCAAAGAAGTTGTTCCTTTTATTGAAGGAAAGCCTTATATTAGTAGTGTGCCAGTGGAACCGGGACTTACGAATAAGAGAAGCGAGAAGAGCGGACAGAAAATTGTTGGTTTGAATACAGAAAATTCAGAGATTAACGAAGGACTGGTGCGGTTTGATATTGTTTTTTATGTCCGCATGAAAGATGGTCTTTCACAGATTATCCTGAATGTGGATTATTCCGATTTCCGGCTTATTCCGATAAATCTATTTTGGGGGCTGTATTTCAGCCCCCAAAATAGATTTATCGGAATAAGTTTTTCAGTAGCCTCTGATTAACTGTTCAATAATGTTCTGCGATTCCCATATCGGAGAATTATCTTTTAAGGCAAAAGCAAGCGAATCCTGTGAGGCCTTTTCCACCGCCTGACGTTTCATCTCTGTATCTGCATATGCGTAAATTAACGTTGTTTCCGGATCTTCATGTCCAAGGAATTCCGATAAGACCGCAAGCGGCATCCCGCCCTGATATAAGTGCATTGCCCGCGAATGGCGGAACATATGCGGATGTACATGCTCCGGCACATGCGGATTGCCTATACGGGCCTGTGCGGCATATTTTTTCAGAAACCTCGATACATTATCGTCCGACATTGGCGTTTTTTCCCCGCAGTGTTTCGTATAAAACAAATGGACATCCTTTCTGCTGTCATGGTGGAATGATGATTTATAAAGCTCAAACAAATGGAGTGTTTCTTTTGAAACAGGCACAAGCCTGGGTTTGGAACCCTTTCCGAATAAATATACCGTTTTGTTTTCCGGATTTATATCAGACAGCTTCATTTTCAGCATTTCCCCGTCACGTGCCGCTGTATCATACATCAGTGCCAGAAAGAACCGGTCGCGCAGCCCCTTGGGAGAGCCTGTGTCAATGCATCCGATGATTGCAGCAACAGCGTCTTTTGACATATGGCTTACAACGCGCGAATTATCGGTTCCCTTTTTCAGCGGTATTGTGCAAAGATCCGCATATACCGTATATACTTCGGGAGAGGTGTACGCCGCAAATTTGAAGAATGACCGTATACAGCTCAGCCTGTTGTTGCGTGTGGATTCCTTCCAGCCTTTCTGTGACTCTGTTGTATCCAGAAACTCTGTAAGCAGGTCAGACGTAAAGGTTTCAAACCCCAGTCCGGAAGCGGGAATCCCTTTCTCCTGTAGTAAAAAACGGAGCAGGATATTCCAGGCCATGCGGCAGGAATCAATTGTTTTCTCGCTGCTGTTGCGCTGCTTTGGCAGATAGATCCCAAAATATTCCCGTAGTTTCTTCCAAAAAGCGTTGCTTTTCATGGGGCACCTCCGATCATGCCTGAGATGTCCATGTATTCCATCTTTGACAGGCGCTCCGGCAGGAGATGCAGGTAATAACAGGTTTCCCGGAAAGTCTGATGCCCCATATAGGCACTCAGATATGGCAGGAACTGCCCGAAATCCCGGCCCTCTTCCATCCACCGTGTCAATGTTTGTGTCGCAAAGTTGTGCCTCAGGATATATGGCGTACAATAACGCCCAAGGACATCAGGGTTCCCAGCCATTTCCCAGCACTTGTGGAAGAGGGTGCTGATGGCCTGCGCCCCATGCCTGTTCCCGTTCCGATTGGGAAAGAATATCTCTGTCCCAGGGTACATTCCCCGCGCAATCCTGTCATAATTGCGGCACATTTCCATCACGCCCGGCTCCACCGCTATACACCTGTCCTTATGTCTTTTCGAGTCTGCGATGTATATCGTGCAATGGGAAAAATCAAGATCCTGCCTTCGGAGAAGCCTGGCTTCCTGTGGGCGCATTCCGGTAGAATACTGGAGCCGGAAGATAACGGCGGCCGTATATTCAATGAGCGGGTTCGCCGGATTATGGGGATACCTGTCAGCTGCCTGAAAAAAACGGCGGCATTCTCCCGCGCTCATGATATATGGCAGCTGCCTTTTCTTATAGCTGAAATAATCCACAGGGAATACGCATGCTTCTTTCCCCAGAAGGACCTGATACCTGCCAAGATTCCTCAGGGCTATCACATCCACATAGGCATCACAGTGTTCACGTTTTGTTTGTAAGTAGGACAGGGCAATGTCCCATGTCAGGATGTCGGCATCAGGGAAAAACGCCCCGCAGTAACGGTCAAACTGCACCAGATACCCGTCGTAACTATCGACAGCATACCCAAGAGTTTCCCGCCACTCCCGCATTTTCTCTATGTCGTGCGCAAATTTGCTCTGGAAAGAGACCATTATACCAAGCCCTCCTTCCGTGTATGCAGAGGCCCGAGGTCCAGGCAGCATGTCCTCATAGTTCCGCTGTCCAGTGAGATATAGCGTTTGGAGGACTCAATGTTTCCATGTCCGAGGATCTGGGCAACAGTGGATACGGGAACCCCGGAGGAAACCATTTTTGTTCCCGCCGTCCTCCGTAATGCATGAAAAGATTTGCCATCCCAGCCGGAACGCCCGATGCCTGCAGCTTCGATGTATCCACGCAGGGCAGCATTAAAAAGCGTCGGACTGACAGGACTAGAAAAAACAGGCGGAAGCAGGCGGACGAAAACATACGGGTTATCCGTCCGCGGCCTGGAATGGAGGATGTAATCCGCAATGGCATTTCCGGCATCAATGGGAAGCGGCAGCAACAGTGTCACTTTTGTTTTTTTCTGTACAACACGGATGGTCTTTTCTGTCCAGCAGATATCGGAAAGTTTCAATCCGGATATATCAGAAGCCCTCATTCCTGTCCTCACGGCAAGAAGAAATATGGCATAATCCCGGCGGCCTTTGTCGGTCGAACGGTCTATTTTTGAAAAGATCAGCTGAAGTTCCTCATCTGTAAAACAGGGAAGGGCTTTCTGCCTGCACCTGCCAGCCGTACCGAGGAAACGGTCCGCATCCAGGTCAACAATCCCTTTGTCCCGCAGAAACTGTACAAAATTTCTTAAAGTACGCAACAGTCTCGGCATACTGCCTTTATGGTTTGGGGCTTCCTGACGGACAAAATCTAGGACATTTTCAGATACCATGGAATGGGCATCCTCCACTCCTGCCTGTTCAAGGAAATACAGGAACTGCCATATAATAATCATTTCAGGGCGGACAGTCCCCGGACTGAGCCGTTTTGAGAGTTCCTGCTGAAAACCGGACATCAGCTCCCTGTAAGCTCCGGAAGCAGGGGCGTTAGTCGTAAAAGTGACGGATCCCCAGCTGAATTCCCCGGTTTCAAAATATCTGGCAACAGTATAAGCTGCTTTTCTTATGGGCTTAACGGTAGATTGTTTCAGTTCCGCCCTGCACTTAAGCGCACAGAACGCAGCCGCATCCTGATACATGAAAGTATCACGTCTGTTTTCCATACAATACCGGAAAACGGCTTCATAATGCCTTGCATAGCCAGCGAAAGTTTTTGCAGAAAGGCCAAGTTCCTTTGTGCGTTGAAGCACGTAGTCAATGTGTTTCCTTAATTCAAAATTTTCCATGTAAGGGCCCTCCTATTAACCCACTTACATGGAAACATAACTTCTTTTTATATACAATAATTATTCCGATTTTCCTGGCTAAAATATAGACGCAGAGCTAAAAAACATGATATAATCGGAATAATCCGGAAATCGGAATAATCCAAGAAATTCCGATATCGGAATTTTGTGGAAGCCCAGAAGAATGAACCAGTAGGATATGAGTTGCTGAACAGGGCAGTCTTTTATGTCAGCCGTCTTATTTCGTCTCAGAAGGAAAGAGATTTTGAGAGTACGAATTATAATGATATAAAGCGTGTATACTCCATATGGGTATGTATGGGCATGGTAGAAAACAGTATGGCCCACATTCATCTTACGAGTGATAATTTGATAGGTTCCTATATTTGGAGGGGGAAGATGGATTTAATAAATATTGTTATGATTGGTCTGTCCAAACAGCTTCCAGAACATGATGAACAATATGAACTGCATCGTCTGTTAGGGGCTCTGTTATCAAGAGAACTTACTATAGATGAGAAATTAAATATTATAGGAAATGAGTACGATATTCCTGTTGAGGAGGATTTTAGAAAGGATGTGAATGTGATGTGTAACTTGAGTCAGGGAATTAAAGAAGATGGTATTGCAATTGGGGAGGCAAGATTTGTCATAAGAATGTATAAGAATGGTTTTACAGCAGAACAGATAGCTGCTGCTGTCGATATGGCTGTAAAAGATGTAGAAGCCATTATCAGGGAAAAGGAACAAATACATGTATAATTTATTAATATAGAAGAAACAGGTTTGGAGGTGACAGACAATGAATCTGCCCATATCGGTCACGCAGAGTGACCTTTTGGAAATATTGTTAAATATTGCCCCGGTGCGTCCTGTCTTTATATGGGGAGCGCCGGGGATTGGCAAGTCTGCGCTGGTTGAGCAGTTTGCGGAGGAGGTAGGGCTGGACTGCGTGTCGCTGCTTGGCAGCCAGCTTGCGCCGGAGGACATTATCGGGATTCCGCAGATCAAGGGAGAGACTTCTGAATTTCTGCCGCCGAAGATGATTGCCAGAAAGGAGCCTTATGTATTGTTTCTCGATGAACTGAACGCATGTTCGCAGGAGGTTCAGAAGGCTTTCTACAGCCTGATTCATGAGAAGCGCATCGGTGAGTATCATCTGCCAAAGGGCAGTGTCGTGATCGGGGCAGGAAACCGGGCGCAGGATTCTGCGATTGTCAAGACCATGTCCTCGGCGCTTGTGAACCGAATGTTTCATGTACAGCTCAAAGCAGACCCGGCGCAGTGGCTTGCGTGGGCCTATCAGAACGGCATTCATCCGTGGATTACGGAGTATATCAGCCAGCGTCCCGATCATCTCTTTGCGCAGCCGCCAAAGACCGAGGAGCCGTATTCGACGCCTCGTTCGTGGCACATGCTAAGCGATGCGTTAAGGGAGTACGGTGCGGGCAGCAGGGAGATCACAGAGGACATGCTGCGCGTCATTACATACGGCTGTGTGTCAGCGTCACACGGCGGCATGTTTCTGGCGTTTACCAGACAGCTTGGCAACACGCACCTTTTGTCAGATATCGTCAAGGGGGAGGCGCGGTGGCCGTCAAAGCCGGAGGAGAGAGATGTGCTCTATTTCTTGGCGCAGTCCTTCAGGGGGAGGCTGCTTCACGAACTGCCGCAGGACAAGCAGAAGCTCGGAAAGGACGGGCAGTTTCTGGCACACCGGGCAAAGGCGCTCATGAAGGATTTGTCCGCGATCAGCTACGAGATTGCGCAGATGGTGATCTCGGCGGAGGAGGACAAGGTGCTGCCGGAGTGGTTTATGCTGGAGATCGTGCGGGATTTGCCGCGGCTGGCGGAGGGCAGACATGGCTAAGCAGAAGCAGAAAAAGACAAATAAGAATGAGGAGAGCTTGGAGGCGGGCAGGGTATTTCTCAGCCGCAGTGCGCTTTTTGGTATGCTTGACAGGCGGATTTATGTCAGTGACCGGAATATGCTTGGCAGGAACAGCTATGCCTGTGTGTACGCAAATGGCCAGATTTATCTGAACAAAGATGTGTATCTTGCCCCGAAGGAGTGGGCGTATGTGATTGCACACTGTATGCTGCATCTCGCATTTGGGCATTTTGATGCGGAGCGTATGCCCGGCTATGCGGCGGAGCAGCCAGATGGTTCTTGTATATGGAAGGTACAGTGCAACAGAGCGATCTGGAATACCGCCTGCGATATTTATATTACCAAATTTTTGTGGGATATCAAGTTTGGCACGCCGGTGCATGAGAATCCGGTGAATCTTTTTCAGATGGCGTTAAACGACGAGCGAAAGATATACCAGTTTTTGATGGAACGCAGTTACCCGGAGGGGGACACACGCTTTAGCACCTTGGCGAGCGGGCAGTGTGATATGATCGGGCTGGACCAGCCGCTTGTTTATCCGCAGAAGCAGCAGAATCAGTACATTGCTGATTTTGCCTATGCGCTCGCCTACTCGGTCTCTGAGGCGGTCAGCGAGGCGGGCGGACATCATCAAAAAAGTAAGCCCAATACGCCCGCGAGACGGGCGGCGTCATGGTTTATCGACCATTATCCGCTGCTCGGCGGGCTTGCTGCACATTTTCAGCTTGTGGAGGATTATCAATACTGCATTAAAAACGAGATTTCAGTCGCGGCAATCAGTGTCTATGACGAGGAAATCTATCTCAATACTGCGGTGCGCTACACAGAGGAACAATGGCGGTTTGTGCTGGCGCACGAGTATCTTCATGCGGGGCTTGGGCATCATGAGCGGTGCCGCGGCAGAGACCCGTATCTGTGGAATATTGCCTGTGATTTTGTCATCAATGGCTGGCTGCGTGAGATGCAGATTGGTTCCATGCCGGAGGATGGACTGCTCTATGATGAGAAGTTATGCAATCTCTCGGCAGAATCTGTCTATGATGAGATTGTCGGAAACCTGCGCAAGTATTCAAAGATGGAAACGCTGCGCGGATATGGCAAGGGCGATATCATGGGCGGTTCTTTGAAAAAAGCAGGCGCAGCGGTGTCAATGGACGAGTTCTGCAAAAATGCGTTGCAGCAGGGACTAGAGTTTCATCAGGCACAGGGGCGTGGTCTGGTTCCAGCCGGTCTGATAGAAGAAATCCGTGCGCTTTCGATGCCGCCAATCCCGTGGGATGTCGAGCTTGCAAACTGGTTTGATATATATTTTGCGCCGCTAGAGCGGTACAGGAGTTATGCGAGGCCAAGCCGCAGGCAGGCATCTACGCCGGACATACCGCGCCCGCGGTATCAGACGTTTGATATTCTGACACAGAGCCGTACTTTCGGCGTGGTGATAGACACCTCCGGCTCGATGGAGGCGCAGATGATCGGGAAGGCGCTGGGCGCTGTGGCAAGCTATGCCGCGTCGCATGATGTTCCGTATGCGCGGGTGGTATTCTGCGACGCGCAGGCGTATGATGCCGGCTATGTCTCGCCGGAGGACATCGCTGGGCGCGTTGCCGTGAAGGGCAGGGGCGGCACGGCGATGCAGCCCGGTATCGACTTATTAGAGCGGGCAAAGGATTTTCCAAAGGACGGACCGATTCTGATCATCACGGACGGCATGATTGAGGAGCGTATTCAGATTCGGCATGAACATGCATGGCTGCTTCCGATGGGAGGGCGGCTGCCGTTTCGCACGAGAATGCCAGTGTTTTATTTTGAGTAGGAATTAACTTGACACGATTTTTTAATAATGCTAGTATTAAAAACATCAGGAAATAAATAGAAAAGGACGATAGAAAAATGCAGGGACGTACACATCATTGTAATCAGCTTCGGCTGGAAAATGTAGGAGAGGAAGTAACACTTGTCGGCTGGTATGACAATCTGCGCAAGGTCAGCAAAAATCTGGGCTTTTTGGTTTTGAGAGACTTTTATGGAAAGACGCAGATCGTGGTCGAGACAGAGGAGATCATGGAGCAGATAGACGCCGTCAACAATGAGTCCACACTGGAGATTGTCGGCACGGTGCGCGAGCGCAGCGCCAAGAATCCCAAGATGGAGACGGGCGATATCGAGATTGTGCCGTCAAAAGTCACCGTGTTAGGGAAGTGTCAGTATAATGAACTGCCCTTCCAGATTGACCACTCCAAGGAGGCGGACGAGAACACACGGTTAAAATACCGTTATTTGGATTTGCGCAATCCCGCAGTGAAGTCCAAGATCGTGCTCAGGAGTAAGATTGTCGCAGACCTTCGCGCGGCGATGATCGGCCACGACTTTATGGAAATCACCACGCCGATTCTGACATGCTCATCACCGGAGGGCGCGCGTGATTATCTTGTGCCGTCAAGGAATCATCCGGGAAAATTTTATGCGCTGCCGCAGGCGCCGCAACAGTTCAAGCAGTTGCTGATGGCATCTGGATTTGACCGTTATTTCCAGATTGCGCCCTGCTTCCGTGATGAAGATGCGCGCGCGGACCGCTCGCCGGGTGAATTTTACCAGTTGGATATGGAGATGGCGTTTGCGAGCCAAGAGGATGTCTTTGCGATCTTGGAGGACGTGCTGCCGCCCATTTTTGCAAAATACGGCATTTATCATGAGGCGTCCAAACCGCCCTTCATGAGAATCCCTTATCTGGAGGCGATGGAGAAATACGGTTCGGACAAGCCGGACCTGCGCATAGACCTTCTGGTGCAGGACGCGACGGCAGCGCTTGCAGACTGCGGCTTTGAGCCGTTTGCCGGCAGGACGGTGAAGGCAGTTGTCGCAGATCATTTCACAGGGACAAGGAAACAGATCGACAAGATGTGCGCTGACATCGAGGTGGTGAGTGCGCAGAAAACGTATTGGTTCCGCTTAGATGAAAATGGAGAGCTTGTCGGCGGCATCTCCAAGTTTGTGCAGGAGAAGAAAGCGGCGGTGATCGAAGCCCTCGGATTAAAGAATGGCAGTTTTGTGGCACTTGCCGCAGGGGATTTAAAAACTGCGCAAAAGACGTCTGGCGTCATCAGGAAAACGCTTGCAAACACCTTTGACGGCTATATGAATAAGGACAGCTACGAGTTCTGCTGGATTGTCGATTTCCCTATGTATGAGATTGGCGAGGAGTCCGGCGAGCTGGAGTTCTGCCACAATCCGTTCTCCATGCCGCAGGGCGGCGCGCAAGCGCTTGCGACGAAGGAACCGCTGGACATTCTGGCGTATCAGTACGACCTTGTGTGCAACGGCGTCGAGCTGTCGTCGGGCGCGGTCCGCAATCACGACCCGGAGATCATGATCAAGGCGTTTGAGATTGTGGGACTTGGCGAGGAGGACGTGAAGGCGAAGTTCCCCGCGATGTACAATGCATTCTGCTATGGCGCGCCGCCACACGCAGGCATCGCGCCCGGTGTGGACCGCATGGTCATGCTGATCGCAGGGGAGGAGAGTATCCGCGAGATTATTCCATTCCCGATGAACAAGACCGCGCAGGATGTCATGATGGGTGCGCCCGCGGCGGTGGACGAGCGGCAGCTAAGCGACGTGCATATCAGGATTGTGGAGGAGAACAAGGAAGCCTCACAGGTAATATCTTCTCATTTATGATTGAGAAATACATGTGTTCATGATATAATGAAAATGTATAACAGAACAGAAAGCAGGATGCGATTTTTGAGAACGTTAGTTCTTTGTGATGCCCTCTAGTTTGACGAAAGAGGGTGGTGCCCATGAGCATAATGGAAGTTTTAACGTTATTGCTTGTTATTTTTACAGCACTGTCTTACATAGACAATCATAAAAAGAAATAGCATCCCAACCGCCTAAAGTGTGGATGCTATTTCTTTATGAAACATTTTTACTGAGGGCATATCGGAACTTCGTGTCCGATAAACCTTTCTGCTTTGATTATACACCTGAGCCGCTTGTTTTGCAAGTGGCTCTTTTACTATAATTAAACAGCACTGTTTTAAAGGTATCTTATTTATTTTCTGCTATACAACCCATCATGCCGCGTGCTATAATTTAGAAAAAATAGAAGAAAAGGAGTTTGAGAAAATGGACAAAAAAGCAATGTACAATCTAACCTATGGCTTATTTATTCTGACTGCAAAGGAGGGCGGCAAGGACAATGGCTGCATCGTCAACACTGTCTCACAGGTGACGACGGAGCCAAACCGCATCGTGGTGGCAGTGAACAAGAAAAATTATACGCATGACATGATCGTGCGCACAGGTGTGTTTAACGTGTCGATTCTGACCGAGAAATCCAAATTTGACACCTACAAGCACTGGGGCTTCCAGAGCGGCGCAGACGTTGACAAGACAGAGGCAATCGCCTACAGCCGCGCGGAAAACGGCGTTATCTACATTGCCGAGGAGACCAATGCATATCTTTCTGCAAAAGTCGTTTCTGCGACAGACCTTGGCACCCATACGCTGTTTCTGGCAGATGTGACAGATGGCGGTGTGCTCTCTGAGGAGGCGTCTGTCACCTATAGTTATTATCAGAATCATATCAAGACGGCGCCCGCTGCTGCGGAGAAGAAAAAGGGATTTATCTGTACTGTGTGCGGTTATATCTATGAGGGAGATATCCTTCCAGAAGATTTCGTGTGCCCATGGTGCAAGCATCCGGCGTCGGATTTTAAGCGGATTGAGTAAGGGACAGCGGCAGTCTTTCAGAGAAACTTTGTGTGGAAGAGGAAAAAGCGTAGTATATTACAGATGGTTTGCAGCGGTGTATTAAGATATATTTAATATGAAACACATTGGCGTCGATGTTGAATATATTGAATAATGTGGCACCAAAGCCAGAAAATCTAGTATGAAAAGGGGCGGCACCATGAAAATAGCAGATCTGCACTGTGACACCATATCCGAGATCTGGAAGAGCCGGCGGGCGGGCAGACCGCAGCAGCTTTTCCAGAACAACTTGCATGTAGATATCCAGAAGATGCAAAAAGCCGGCTATCTTCTGCAAAATTTTGCCATGTACATAGATTTGAAAAAAACATCAGACCCATTCGCAGCCGTGTCGGAACAAATTGATGTATTTTATGATGAGATGGAGAAAAACAAAGACTGTATCGGCATCGTAACATCGTATCATGAAATCCTCGCAAACGAAAAACAGGGCAAAATGTCCGCACTCATGACCATCGAGGAGGGCGGCTGTTGCAAGGGGGAACTTGAAAACCTTGAGACGCTCTATCAGCGCGGTGCGCGCATGATGACTCTCACTTGGAATTATCCAAACGAGTTAGCAAGCCCCAATCTCCCCGCAGACAGTTTTGGCTCATTTGACAGCACGAAAGGACTGACCCGCAAAGGCTTTGCCTTCATTCAGAGAATGGAGGAGATCGGCATGATTCTTGATGTTTCGCACTTGTCTGACGCAGGTTTCTGGGATATCGCAAAACACACCAAAAAGCCCTTTGCCGCAAGCCACTCAAACGCGCGCGCCCTCAGTCCTCACGCAAGAAATCTCACGGACGATATGCTTCGTGTCATAGCGGACCGCGGCGGCGTGGCAGGGCTTAATTTTTATGGACGTTTTCTGAATCCCACCGACGACAGCCATTCCAGCACAGCGCAAATGGCGCAGCATGTGCGCCATATCGTCAATGTCGGCGGTATCGAGTGTATTGGGCTTGGCTCGGATTTTGACGGGATTACAGGAGAACTGGAGATGGAGGACTGCTCGCAGCTTGCCAAACTGACAGCGGAGTTGGAACGCGCACATTTTATGGGAAGCGAGATTGAACATATTTTATATAAAAATGTGATGCGGTTTTATAGGGAGATGCTGTAGCAGTACAATAATATTTGAATAAAAAACACAATAAAAGCGTCTGCCATATTTTACTGCCTTGACACATGGAACAATAAGATATAGAATGAGGTATACCGCGTAACAAATTGACAGAAATTGGATTGCATGACCTAGAAGGGAAAAAAGGAAAGACGACGATGAAAGATGACAAGTAGTATAGCCTTTAATAAGTTTTATATGAATAATACAATAAAGAGGAGTTTCAACAAAGAACGTATTATGACAGTGGTGCGCTGTAAGGAACTTTGGCTTGAGTGTGCACTGGCGGTTCTTTTGTTTTGGTTCTATAGCTATAAGCTGGATCAGTCTGTGATGCCGATTCTGCTTGATGATGAATATGGTTATTGGGCGAACAGCTCTTATTTTATGGGACTGGACTGGTCATCAATCACGGGAAATATCGCATATTATTCCTATGGATACAGTCTGATATTGCTGGTGTTACGCATGATAGCTCCTTGGCTTGACGTTGGAAGCTGGGATGGCATGTACCAGCTTGCAACAAACTTTAACCTGTTAATGCTTGTGGCTGGCTTCTTCATAGCAGTAAGGCTATGCAGAAGATATATGAAGAATATGAACTGGATTGTCAGGTGTGTTGCGTGTTTTGTGGTCATGCTTTATCCAGCGAATAAAATTTATTCGCATATCACCCTTTCAGAATGCGCGCTAACCTTTTTTTTCTGGGTATTTCTCTATACAATGTACAGGGTGACAGAGCAGCCAAGCTGTCGGAATCATGCGGCTTTTGCGCTGGTTTCAGTATATATGTATACGATACACCAGAGGACGCTTGCGCAGTTTATAACAGCCATTATCATCGTGCTGCTGATTCGTCTGCGGCGCGTAAGCAGGCTAAAGCATACAGCAGTGTTTGGGACAGTCATGTGTGCCGCTCTCGTGCTTCATTCTGTAATAAAACAGAATTTACAGAATACGCTGTATATGGGAAAACCGCCAGTTGAATTTGCAGAACTGGTTTCTTATGCATGTACCAAAAAAACTGTATTCATAATTGTGCTGTTGCTGGCACTGTTATTGATACTGTACCTTATTGACCGGGGGAAGATCCGCATAGCGTTTTTGCTGGTTGCGGCAGGAACGGCAGTGGCGGCTGTTTATATTATGGGCAGGATCGGGGCAGGGAATGCTGCTTCGGAGGCTCTTCCAGACAGGCTTGCGATGAATGATTTTGCCGGACAATGGGGAAAAGTCAGAAATATCTTTACAGTGCCCGGCCTGATTCGTCTGGGAACCAGCATCGTAGGGAAGTGGTTTTATCTGGCAGCGGGAAGCGGGCTGGTGATCTGCTGGGGTATGCGCAACCTGATTGTCAATGCATTTTGGATATGTGTGGACTGCTTCAAAAGGGCGGTTAGTGCCCTCCTAGGGAAAAAAGATGATGGCTTAAAGCGCCTTGGCGGTGATTCTGCGCTGCATTTATGGTTTTTCGGTGTGTTTCTGGCATGGGCAGGGACTTTTATGATCTGTGCAATCTATAAAGAAGGGTTATACAAGGTTGATGACCTTGTTCATGGGCGGTATATTGAATACACCATCGGGATTCTTCTTATATATAGTATAGATATTCTGCTGGCAGAGAAACACTGGCTTATCATGCTTGGTATCTGTACAGCATTGTACAGTGCTGCGGGCGTATACTGCCAGTATGTATACGACGAACTACAGCGTACACACTATGAGCTTGCACATGCAGTCATGTTCGGGCGCGTATTCTGGAATTACCAGTCGCCCACAGGCAAGATACAGCAGCTCACAGGATATATTCTGCCGCTGTCAGCGCTGTTTTATATCGCTTTCAAGCTGTTTGGCAGTTTTATCGAACGGATTCCAGACCAGCCGCGGATTAATTCCGCTATAGCCACGGCGCGGTGCATTCTCGCATTGATGGTTCCGCTTGTGGCATGGACACATTTATCCGATGCCATTATTGATAACTATGTATGCTCTAGGAACAGTAAACAGTCAGGGGCGCTTCCGAATGTTGCGGCATGGGCAAATACCATAGGCAGAAACAGCGAGGTCTATTTTATCAATGACTCGCTCAGTTACAAGCAGGCGTCGCTTCTCCAATACATGCTGATGGATCGTGAGGTCAGGCTGGTGCCGATGTCGGAGATTAGCTTTGACAGCGATGATTTGTACATTATAAATAATGCGTATCTGAATGATCCAGTAATTATGGAGAAGTGCGATACCGTGATATCCATAGGCAGCTACGCACTGGTGATCAACAATAGTCAGGAGCTTATGAATACATGGAATATATATAAGGAGGTGTTGCGGGAATAAAAAAGATGACAGCTACTAATGAAAACACAATTCTTAACCGATATAATATTTGCCAATAATATCGGGGACAGAGATGTGCAACTTCACGGAACGGTATTGCATGAATCTGTATTAATACAGTCAGAAACAACAGATTGACAGGTATATGCAGAAAACAAAACAGAAAAATGCATCAGTTTGCACAAAGGACAGGAAGATAAAGTGACTGGAAAAAATATGAAACTGAAAAAAAGGCTTGCATAAAACCGATATTAGGTGTATGCTGAATGAGTAAATCTATAACGGAGGAGAAGGTGCTATGAAAATTAGAGTTATTAAAAAAATGATGGCATATTTATTGGTGGGTGCCATGGTTCTCTCTACACCAATGACTGCTTCAGCGACTGAGCCATCTATTGCTGATGTATATACTGACACCGATGATGGCGGGGGCAGTGGCACACTGTCTGGTTCAAGTACAGGCACAAGTACAGACAGATTCAATGATACACTGGGTGAGGACGGAGTTCAGGCACAGGTATTAGGTCTGGCATTAGATAAGAACAGCCTTTCACTTGAGGTAAATGGTGACATTGCTTCTGACAAATTGCAGGCAAGAGTGCTTTTCAATGATTATGATCCAAAATATGAGGAGATGGTTCTTGCAGCAAATGCAGAAACAAAAGAAGTTATTGACAAGTTCTTGAGATGGCAAGTTCTCAATAATGAGAATAAGGTTGTTGGTCTTACATACTATGATAAGCCAGATGGAAGTAAAGACTACAGTATGGTTAATGTAAATGCTAAGAATGGTGGTAAAGTTACAGTTCAGGCGTATATTGACTATAATGGAAATCATAAGCTTGATAATGGTGAGTTCCACGCAGAAGCTACTGTATCTGTTAAGCAACTGGCAGACAGCATTAACTTTGTCAAGATGCCAGAGAACTTTTACTTGAAGAGAAAGTACGATCTCAATAAGTACATTGAGGTAAATCCAAGTACTGCTACATGTGATGTATCTTTCTATGTTGGCTCGGCTGATGCTAAGAAAGTAACGATCAGTGATGATGGTATCATGACCGTTAAGAAATTGACAAAAAAGGATACTTCAGAATCGATTAAACTTTATGCTGTTACGGAAAATAATAAGAAGGCAGAGGTAGATATTACACTTCATCCGGGTGTTCCAGCGAATGAGGTTAAAATTTCGTCTGACAACGGAAACATACTTGATCATGGTAAGATTAAAACAAAAGATATGACCAAGGCTACATTAACAGCGGATCTTAAACCTAAAGCTAGTGGAGTTGTAACAGATGACGTAGAGTGGACAGTGAAGCAGCCAAAGACACCAGTTATCGAAATAAATCCAAAGTCAAGTGAGAATGATGATAGAACACTTTGGGCTGATATTAAGGCAGTTGGTGTAGGTACAGCAACAGTTACTGCTAAGGCGTCAAGTGGTAAGAAGAGTACATTTAAGATTACAGTCAACTCAACACCATATGGAATTGAAGTTACAGATATTGAGACTTGGACAGGAGCAAAGCCTTCATTAACGGCTGTTCTTTATGCAGACGATTGTGAAACGGATAAGGATGGTAATGTAACAAAAGCTGGTACACCTATTCAGGTTGGCAAAACCAAGGTTTCTTATAGAGCACTTAAAGGTAATGCCAAGGAGCCAGATAGTGCTGCAACAAATCCTAAGAATATTAAAGTTAACGCAAAGGGTGTTGTAACATCTTCAAATCTTTTGGTTGATAAAACTAAGAATCCTATTGATGAAGATAATCGTACAATTGAAGTTACAGCAAAGTTTAATAAAAATCAAATATTAACAACTAAGTGCAACGTCAAAGTAAAACAGGCTGATATCAAGAATATTACAGTAACTGATATGACATACATTACCAGTGGAAAACCTGATGGCAAGTTAGTTACTTTCGGAGGGAAGAAGCAGGATAGTGCGTCAGCGAGTGCAGTATCAGGTGGAAAGTATACATATAAAGCATTTGCATTTGCTGATGAGGCAAATAAGACACCAGCACCACAGTATAATGAAGCAATTGTTTGGGCTTCTTCAAGTGCAAAGGTAGGTACTATTGCCGTAGACAAAGCTAATGAGAGTGGTAATTATGGTAAACTTTCAGTTTTGAAAGGTGGTACAACCAAGGTTACAGCAAGTTATGTTACAGTTAATACTAATGATAAAGGCAAGAAATCTGCAAAATTAAATAAAAAGACAATTACAGTTAAGGCTGTACAGAAAGCTACATCTCTGACACTTAATAAGAATATCTTTACAGTAGTTGCAGGAACTAATGCAAAACCTGTTGCTATCAATGTTAAGAAACAGTTGCCAAGTGGTTCAAAAGATAAAATTACTTGGAAGGTAGTAGCTGGTGATAAAAATGGAGAAATGCTGATAAATAAGGACGGAAAGACATGGAAAAATGTTGATCCAGCAAATGCAAAGACTACATCAGTTAAAATTCCTGTATCTCAGTACGGTGCAGGTACAGTAGTTAAAGTTGGTGCTTATGCTGATGGTGGTGCAGTTGCTTATGCATATATCTATGTAGTTGATTCTAAGACAAAGGGCGTACAGGTTGTAAAGGGTGGTTCTAAGACTACAAAAGAAACAATGACAGTAGGTCAGTCAATCAAGCTTGTACCACAGATAAAGAAATCTGATAATAGTTTTTGTGATGCATTAAATTATACAAAGGAAAATAAAGGATATACATCTGATCCGGTAACATATTCATTTAATAAAGCTGGTATTGCATCTATAGATAAAGATGGTAATATCACAGCAATGAAGCCCGGTACAACGAAACTTACTGTTAAGACATTATCAGGTAAGAAAGCTACAGTAACTATTACAGTTAAGTAATTTAATAATTTGATATAGTCATAAAAAGGAATTCCTTAAAAGGAATTCCTTTTTATTGTTAGGGCAGATAACCGAAGTTAACTGCCCCCTGCAATTTGAATGAAATAGGTGGGTGACAATCTACATCTCAAAACTACGGGTGACGGCTGTCTGCTTCGTCCGCTGCTCTCATTCAATATAGCTTATTCATTTAGTAACTTAATGTAAACCCACACTATCATCTGTCACGAAAATCTTGAATTTAAGGTGAAAAAATGATACGATAAAGACACAAAACGAAAGGAAAAAGGCTATGGCAACGATATATGACGGGGTATTTCGGACAATCTTAAATGACTGCCGAAAACTGGTTATTCCCGTAATCAATGAAATTTTTGGGGAGACATATACAGGGAAGGAAGAAATCCGTTTTTATCCAAATGAACATTTTTAGACCAGCAGGATGAGGCAGACAAAGAACGGATTACCGACACAAATTTTACTGTTTTTGGGAAAGTACCAAAGAAATATCATATTGAGTGCGAGAGCAGCTTACCGGACGGGAAAATCACGATAAGGCTTTTTGAGTATGATGCACAGATAGCGCTTGACGAAGGCGAGGTTGCAGAGGAAACGCTGACTGTGACATTCCCAAATACGGCAGTACTGTACTTACGGGCTTATAAAAAGACACCGGACAAAATGAAATACGTGATAGTGACGCCGGGCGGAACGGTCCAGTATGATGTGCCCATTATGAAAATACAGACCTATTCGCTGGATGATATTTTTGCAAAAGGACTGCTGATGCTGCTTCCATTTTATATTTTTTCATATGAGAAAAATTTTGGGGAATATAATAGTAATGAGCAGAAACTGGCAGAATTGAAAGCAGAGTATCAGAAAATTTTAGAAAGGCTTGACGAACTGGAATGGCAGGGAGTGATTGGTGCGTTTGACAAGCGCACGATTATTGATCTGTCTGGTGACGTGATAAAGGAAATCGCACAAAAGTATGAGAATGTGCAGAAAGGCGTAGGTGATATGATGAGAGGCGCATTGAT
>Ga0137308_100790_pt2 | contig 26837 bp, 22 predicted proteins | sample Inofrocosms_June_FD_97181 | JGI IMG/M metagenome (GOLD analysis project Ga0137308, IMG submission 97181) | Mouse cecal microbial communities from Vienna, Austria - N-Acetylneuraminic and N-Acetylglucosamine D2O microcosms_June | ecosystem: Host-associated > Mammals > Digestive system > Large...
CGGCGGCTTCATGGGAAGAGCGGCTGATGCCCAGTTCCTGATAGGTTTCTTCATGGGTATCATAATCGGGGTAGCCGCCATAGTCATAAACCGATGCGCGGGCGGCGCTGTAAGATCGGAAGGAGCGCCAGCTGCTGTCATGATAGGCGATTGCTTCGACTACGAGAAAGGCGGCAAGCATGGCGAGAAAAACAGCGCCGAGAAGCAGAAGGTTTTTCTGCCTCCTGTTATGACGGAAAAAAGGAAAACCGGATTTACTGCGGGAGGGGGAATCTGCCGGATGCTTTCCCGCATCAAGATATTTGGACAGGCCTGCCATACCGAGAAAAGGAAAACACATAAACAGTACCTGATCACGGATACAGAAGGCATAGGCGGAAAGCAGGAGAAAGCCCGCATTATGTTTCAGGGTTTCCCGAAAAGAAGAAGAGGGCGCGGAGACAATAAACAGAAAAAGAGCGCCCGCCGCGGCAATGCCTGCTGAGGTTGTAAACTGCAGTTCGGCAAGATGTGCGAACAAAAATCCGTAGCTGAGCAGGCAGAACAGTAAAACGGTGATACACCGGCCGGGCAGTGTTTTTTCACCGCGCAGCAGAGCGGAAAGAACCGATATCAGGGCAATGCCGAAGGAACAGCACAAAAACAGCCCGTACCAGGGAAGGGTGGGAAAACATCTGTAAAGCAGGGAGAGAAGAAGTCCCGCAGGATAGGCGATAAAATGAAGCCGGCTCTCCGGCATGCCGCTGATCTCGCCGGAGGCGATCATTCTTATAAACAGATCGTCATTGGTCTGATAGACAAAGGGCGCAAGACGGCGGAAAAAACAAAACAGCAGAAAGACAACCAAAACCGGGCAGACTGCCGGAAGGAGGGAGAACAGTCTGCTGTCGGAAAAGGATGGGGCTGTTTTTGTTTTATTGCGGGTTTTTCTGGCTGTATTCATCATTGGACAATCCTCATGTTTCCTGTAATGTAACCGGCGTCCGGCAGGGCCGATGCGAAGGCAGTTTTATCCCGGCGCGCCGCCGCGCTTATTTCAACCGGTGCTGCGCATTCAAAGCCTGTGCGGGAACGGTCAGGTATGTCATATGCAAAAACCGGGCGGTCAATCGGCAGTTCCCTTCAGGATCAGAAACTGCAGGTCATTGGAAACGTCCACCGTATCCACTACTTTCAGGGATACGCCGGGATAATTTTCCGCATAGAAATCCGTCAGATAGTCATAATTGATCCCCTCTGTATTCATAAAGACAACAAACACCTCCGGATCTTCATAAAGCGCTCTGGCGGGATCGGCGATCCCCTGCCTTTCAAATTTTGCGTCATACCAGGGGCTGTGGGGAATCCAGCTTCCGAGATAGAGAAAGTTGTCATAACCGCTTATTGTGTTTTGCAGCCCGTCCTCCGTAAAGGAGCCGAAGGAATCCATATCCAGATAATAGAAGCAGTCCGGATGGGCATAAAAATAATTTTTGATATCCACGAAAGACTGAGAAAACTGCAGGCGGGATTTCGCCTCCCAGACGGCGGCCCTTGCCTTCGGGAAACCGAACCGCAGGCAGACAAAGGTCAGAAAGCAGGCTGATGCCGCCCAGAAAACAAGGCAGGCTTTCTGCCGGGAAAGCGGATTTCCCGCAGACAGGATTTCTGTATTTTGCGGGGCGGTATCCGGCAGGGAGGCCTCCTGCGGACAGGGAGCCTGTCTGAAAACCCAGAGCCGGTATCCGAAGGCGATGGCGAACAGTACGGCGAGTTCCCCCAGATAAATCGACTGGGATACTCTTGAGGGGAGCCTGCCGTAAAAAACAAGGTAAGTCCAGATGAACATCCGGGCAAAACCCAGAAACAGGATATCCCGAAGGGCGCCCTTCTTTCCGGACAGTGTGCCGCAGATAAAAAACAGGATATAACAGCAGTACACCAGCAGATTTAGAGGGCGGTCAGTATAGGATAGATGTCTGTCAAGAAAAAACTCAGCCATTTCCCGCAGCTTTCCGGGAAGTTCGGACAAAGACAGCCGGCGCTCCTGTTCTACGATGCCAGCCAGGGTTTCCATTGTCTTTTGGTTGATGCCGGGCTCTAAGGCGATGCAGTAACGATGGGCGGCGGCTTCATAGGAAGAGCGGGTGATACCGAGTTCCCGGTAGGCTTCCTCATGGGTATCATAATCGGGATACCCTTCATAATCATAAACGGTTTCGCTCGCCTCGGTGTAGGCGGAAAAAGTTTTCCAGTCTTCTCTCTGATAGGCGAGTTTTTCCAGCACAAAAAGACAGCCGATAAGGGCGATAAAGATACCGGCAAGGGCAAACAGGTTTTTCCGCTGTCTGCTGCATTGAAAAAGGGAAGCGGAAGAAGATCTTCCGGCATCCAGATATTTTCCAATGCCGATCATGCCGATCATCGGAAAGAACATCAAAAAAGCCTCCCCCCTGAAACAAAAACTGTAAGCGGAGAGCAGTAAAAAACCACTGTTATATTTTAAAGTCTCCCTCAGGGAGTCCGCAGGGGGAGCAAGAAAGAACAGAAAAAGCGCCCCGCAGCCTGCCATTGCCGTCACGGTGGTAAACTGCAGCTCCGCGATGTGCAGAAACAGAAAACCATAGCTGAACAGGCAGAAAAGGACAGCGGTAAGCAGACGGGCTATCAGGCTTTTTTCCCGCTTTAAAAGAGAGGCAAGGATCAATGTCATCGTCACGCCGATCGTAAAACAAAAAAGCAGTCCGTACCAGGGAAGCTGCGGAAACAGTCTGTATAGAGCCGAGAGGAGCAGCCCTGCCGGATAGGAGAGGTAGAACATACGGGGATCGGGCGTGCCGGTCATCTCCCCGGAAACGATCATCTTCAGAAACAGGTCGTCGTTCGTCTGATAGATAAAAGGAGAAAGCCTGCGGAAATAACAGAATAGCAAAAAAACAAGGAGCGCGGAAAAAATGCCGGGAAAATAACGCCCGCATGTTTTCCGGAAATTATGATTCTGTTTTTTTTCGGATGGTTGTCTGAGTGCAGAGATATTCATAGGTTTTTTACTCCTTTTAAGGATAGCCGGAATTTTTGTGCAAGCAGTTCCGCAAGCAGATGCATTCCGTATCCCGCATAGGGCAGCATAAAAACGGCATAGGGCAGAACGTATCTGCCGCTTGCCTCCCACGCGAGAAACAGCGCCCCCCCGCCAAAGGCGGTAAGCGGAAACAGGTAGAGGAAAACGTCGTCATCCTTTTTCGTATAAAGCAGCATGAAGGTACTGACGGCAGACAGCAGATAGAGCGCCATCTGGTAATTTGACATATAATCCTTCAAAACGTTGTAAAGAGCGCCGGAAAAGCAGCTTTCAACCACCGGAAGCCTTTCACCGAAGGAAACGTAAATGGAATCAAAAATGGACCAGCCGGTATTCAGCCACTGTATACAGAATTTCCGGGAGAAAAACCGCAGGCTGTAGCCCGGATGGGATATAAAATAGGAAAGCCTTTCCCGATATGCCGCCCAACCGATCTCGGAAGCGATTTTGGCATCATAGTCCGCCTCAATCGTAAAGGTATCAAAGTTATAGCCGTTGTAATGTCCGGGGCCTGCATCCGCTTCCATCAGCCCCATGGCGAGATAGGTGCTGGAGGGAATGCCGGGATTGATCTCCTGACCGGAACGCTTTGCATAAAGCGCCTGCACCATCGGAATGATGCCGACGGAAAGCGAAAATAAGAGGGCGAAATAAATCAGGTACAGAGCCAGCTTTTTGCGGGAAAACTGTTTCCGGCGGCAAAACAGCCAGAGCAGCAGTATGATCCCCAGAGCGATCATAAAGACAAGAGAGTTTTTCCGCACCAGAACGCCCGCCGTCAGGGATAACAATGCCGAAATGCCGGAGAGTGCGCTGATCAGGCGTTTTCCTTTCACGGGCGGTTTCCGGGTGCTTTTATCCGGCGAACTGCCGGATGCTTCTGCAGATGTATCTCCGGAAGCGGATGGCTTCAAAGGGATCGGGGAAGCAGTTTCCGGAGACACGGTCCGCGCGGGAATATCCAGAAAAACCAGCAGCATCCATGTCCCGAAAAGCAGAAACGCAAAGGACGGGACTTCCCCGTAAATATAGGAACCGTACATAATAAGCGGCAGACACAAGTCCGTCAGAAGCAGCGTATAAACCTGTGCGGCACGTTTTCGGAAAAGCCGTCCGCAGAGGCGGTATTGGGAGACGGTGCAGAGCACAAGGCACAGCGCGTTGACGCCCTGCAGGATATGAAAATTATCATTGCGGGCAAGGCGGAATATCAGTTCATAAAAGAAAGCCAGTCCAAGCTGAAAGGGATAAACGGAAAAATAGGAATCCCGGTAGGAAATGGCGCTAAAATCGTTCACTGCAAACCGTTTTGCGGCATAATAGACAGAACCGCAGTCGGAGGCGGGCCCGCTTTTGGAAAAATAAGTCCAGAGAAGGGATGCGCCGAAGATCCAGAGACAGGACAGCACGAGCAAAACGGGCGCCCCCTGCTTCAGGCGCAGGAAAAGCTGCCCGATCCCCAAGATTAGTCCGAGAAAACAGCACAAAAACAAAATGTTAAGCAGGGGATTATCCCGGCCTAACTGTATGACGATTTCATAAGCATTTTCCACATAGGCGGTCCGGAAAAAAGCGGACACCGCCAGAATGGCGAAAAGAAGAAATGCTGTTATCTGCATAAAACGAATACAGAACGTGTAAAACCGCTGCATGGACTTCGGGCTCCTTTCATTAACGCCTATTGTAACATAATAAGAAGAAGAAAGCAGTAAATTTTTTATAATAGTTCTGTCAGGGGTAGCGGCTGCACCCGGGACTTTGCATTTACTGTCAGGGACTTTGCGCGGCCTGTGATCCGTATGAATGCGCGAAGGCAGTGAAAGAATTTTTATGGATAAAAGAGGAAGAGGGGTTATTCTTTGGAAAAATCAGCCGATATAGTATTTGAAAGACTGACATATCAGAAAATGACAGCGTAAACGGACTTACAAAGAGAGCTATGGAGGGCAGAGCGATGAACAAAGTAGGCGGCTATGATGCTTATGTGAACAATTACCAGAATTATGCAGGGAAGTCCAAAGAGCAGAGAGAGGCCAAAAGCGCCGGGAATATCGGAAAAACAGGCGGGGCGGCAAATACAAAGCCGGTGGAACTGAGCCGGGAGGCGAAAAATCTGTTGAAGGAACTGCAGCAGAAATACAGCAATATGGATTTTATCGTCGGGGATTTTGAGACGGAAGAAGAGGCGGCAGCTTATCTGGATCGGGGAACAAAAGAATACAGTGTTCTGGTGAATACGGAAGAGTTGGAAAAGATGGCGAAAGACGAGTCTGTGAAGAAAGAAAACATGGAGAAGATCGAAGATGCCAGAAACCAGCTTGCCTATATGCGGACGCAGCTTCAGGAGTCCGGCGATGAAGTGAAAAAGATGGGTGTTACTTTCGGGAAGGACGGTACCACCACTTTGTTTGCGTCTCTCGAAAGGTCGAGCGAGCAGCAGAAGGAGCGGCTTGAGGAGGCGAAAGAAGCAAAGCGCGCGGAGAAGAACTCCGATACCGCATATCAGTCCGCTTATAATAAGGTAAAGAGGACAACGGTAAAGGCAGGTACGATAGAAGAACTTCTGGAAAAGATCCGGAATGTGGACTGGGATAAGGTAGAGGAAGAAAACGTGCCGTCAACAGGCGGCAGGTTTGATACTCTGGGCTGATCGGAATAGAGATGATTTCATAAGCTTTCATACAGGAAACAAAAGCCATATCAGGCGCGGAGGATGCGGGAAACTGCTCCGGAATGTCTGATATGGCTTTTTCATATACTGTAAAGACGGATCAGGGACAAAAGAAAGGAAAATCCGAATGAGAAAAAACGGGAGGGGAAGAAAGGACCTGTACGGTGTGTTGATGCGGGCCGGCGTGGTACTGGAACTGATGGCGCTTATCTGTCTTGCAGGAATGGGGGCTGTTTCCGGGGATAAAAAAATGAAGGCTGCGAAACAGGCAAATGCGGACGGCATCTGGGAAATTCTGGAAAAGCACCAACGGGGAGAAATGGTGGAGAACACATCGGGGGATTATATCAAGTGGGTGGATTTTACGGTGCCGGCGGAGGCGATGAGCAAGGCTTATCAGTATGATGTGGACAGTTATGAAGAAGAGATTCATTTGAACTGGATCGAACTGCTTGCCTATGCTGCCGCGCGTCAGGGCGGTGAATTCGGGAAAGAGGCGCTGAAAAATATTGACGAATGCGCCTCGGAGCTGCGGGAAGGGGAAAGCATGGAAAAGCTGACCGAAAAGCTGAAGTATTACCCGTATTATCTGGAAGCCTATACGGCGGTGCTGGGCGGCTTTGTGGGAGAGTACGAGGCGGAGGGGGAAAAGCGGTACGGGCTGAAGGCCTTCTCTCCGATCGCGAAGGATTTTCCCTATACGGATTATGATGATTTCGGGGCGTCCAGAAGTTATGGCTATGCGAGGCCGCATCTGGGGCATGATATGATGGGACAGATCGGTACACCAATCATCGCCGTTGAATCCGGCTATGTGGAAGCGTTGGGCTGGAACCAGTACGGCGGCTGGCGGATCGGCATCCGGAGTCTTGATAAAAAACGCTATTATTACTATGCGCATCTGCGGCAGAACTACCCTTATGCGGAGGATCTGAAGGAGGGGGATATCGTGACCGCCGGGGATGTGATCGGCTATATGGGGCATACCGGCTACAGCGTGAAGGAGAATGTCAATAATATAGAAACGGTACATCTGCATTTCGGGCTGGAACTGGTATTTGACGAGTCCCAGAAGGAGAGCAACAATGAGATATGGATCAACTGCTATGAACTGACAAAATTTCTGGCAAAAAACCGCAGTGAAGTATATAAGGTGGAAGGGACAAAGGAATGGAAAAGGGTGACGGATATCTTACTGCCTGAGGTAGAGGAGGCTAACCAAAATTATAAAGCAAATAACTTGACAGAATAGTACGGGGGTTGTATCTTGAAAAGAATAATTGTCTGAAAGGATCTTTTTTAGGTGATGAAAAAGAAACATAACCTTGCATATAAAGTGTCGGCGGTCAGTATCGCGGTGAATCTGGTGTTGTCTTTGCTGAAACTGGCGGCAGGTATTGTTGCCTCTTCCGGCGCCATGATCTCCGATGCGGTGCATTCGGCATCGGACGTGTTCAGCACGATCATTGTGATCGCGGGTATCGCCATGTCACGGAAAAAATCAGATGCGGACCATCAGTACGGACACGAGCGGATGGAGTGCATGGCTTCTCTTCTGCTGGCGGCGGTTTTGGCGTTCACCGGCGGCGGGATCGGCATAAAAGGCATACAGAAGATAGCGGGAGGAAATTACGGAAACCTGGCGGTGCCTGGGGCGCTTGCGCTGGCTGCGGCAGCGGTATCGATTCTGGTGAAGGAGTGGATGTACTGGTATACGAGGGCAGCGGCGAAAAAAATCAATTCCGGCGCGCTGCTGGCGGATGCCTGGCATCATCGCTCCGACGCCCTCTCTTCCGTCGGCGCGTTTATCGGTATTCTCGGTGCGAGAATGGGATATCCGGTGCTGGATGCGGCGGCGAGCGTGGGTATCTGCCTGTTTATTGAGAAGGCGGCGTTTGAGATCTGCCGGGACGCTATGGATAAGATGGTGGATAAATCCTGCCCGGATGAACTGGTGGACCGGATGCGGGAGGTCGTGAGGAAAGAGGAGGGTGTGATCAACATCGATGACATGAAGACGCGGCTTTTCGGGGATAAGATCTATGTGGATGTGGAATTCTCCGCGGACGGGAGAAAGTCGCTGGAGGAGAGCCATGACATTGCGGAGCGGGTGCATGCTGCCATTGAGAGGGAATTTCCGGCTGTCAAGCATTGTATGGTGCATGTGAACCCCTATCATGGGCAGCCGGGCTGAAAAACAAAACGCCGCCTGCGGCGAGGGGCGGAATCCCTGCCGGGCTGATTTACATGTTTCCGGGCCGCTGCGATTTCAGTGCAGCGGTTCAGCCTTTGGCCTCACTGTTACATTTCAATCCCTTTGGGGAAGATAGCGCTGGCGTTTTCGGCGGTTACATGGTATGATAGAGAAGATGAAAAGAGAGATACGAAATGCCCTGCCCGTTATATGGGGGAGGATAAAACAGGATATCGGACAGCATGGAGCGGGGGTGCTGGCGGTCGTAGTGCTGTACTTTGTGATGCATGCCCTGTTCGGCGCTTTTTGCCCTTCGGTGATCGTGACCGGATTTCCCTGTCCCGGCTGCGGCATGACGAGGGCTGTGCTGTACCTGCTGAAGGGACAGTTTCTGAGATCCTGGGCGCTGAACCCGGCAGCAGGGCTCTGGGGCCTGTGGGCTTTGTGGTTTGCCTTTGAGAGGTATATCAGGGGGCAAAAGTGCAAGGGACTCACCTGGGCGCTTTGCGGTATCGCCCTGTTTATGATATCGGTCTATTTGATCCGGATGGTCAGGTATTTTCCGGATAGGCCGCCTTATGTATATACCCCCAATAATCTTTTTTCACGGATCATACCCGGTTACAGAAGTATTATAAAGCATCTGCTGGGCAGATAGGCGCTGTGCAAAAGGGTATAAACGGAGAGGAACTATTAAGAAAAAAGGAGATAAAAGATGGATAGTTGGAACAATAATAATCAGGAACCAGATACCACGGTAAGCGGACAGTTCAGCGGAAATCCTTATCAGGACCAGCCAGCGTCAAATGCTTACGGCCAGCCGCAGAATACGGCAAATGATTACAGTCAGTCTCAGAGTACGGCAGACAGCTATAGCCAGCCGCAGAATACGGGAAACGGTTACGGCCAGTTCCGGAATGACAATAACGCGGGCGGTTACGGCCAGCCGCAGAATAACGCAAATAATTACGGGCAGGGACAGAATAATTATGCTTACGGCCAGCCCTATGCGAACTATAATCAGGGCCCTTTTCAGGGACCGAGCCTTACGCCGATGGAAATGGAAGAACCGGTGGGCACGGGCGAATGGGTAGGCCTTTTGGTTCTGTCAACCTTCGTGCCCTGTATCGGCATAATCCTGATGCTTGTCTGGGCTTTCGGCAATACGGAAAAGAAGAGCAAAGCGAATTTCTGCAAGGCGTTTCTGATCGTCTGGCTGATCAAGCTGGCACTGTATGCGATCCTGTTTATCATATGGGGCGCGTCGGTAGCGGCCCTCATTAATGAATTTTAACAAAACGGCGCTGCGGATTCCGGACGGGATGAGGAAGCGGGGTTGATGCCCTATTTTAAGACCCACCGCCCGGATGCGCCGCAGGGCAGAACAAGGGAACTCTTTGTCACAGGGAGCCCGATCTCTTCGGCTTCCACGCGGCCGCCGAAGCGGCTTGTGAAAACGGTATTCATCATATAGGAAAGCACGGCGGGCTGCAGGCCTGTCGTATAGGAATTCAGCAGTACAAAAAGCGGCTTGTCCGACAATAATTGTGACACAAGTGTCAAAAACGGAAAGATGCTCTCTTCCATTTTCCAGACCTCACCGCCGGGACCTCTGCCGTAGGAGGGCGGGTCCATGATCACCGCATCGTAATGATTGCCGCGGCGGATCTCCCGTTCCACGAATTTTACGCAGTCATCTACCAGCCAGCGGATCGGCGCATCCGAAAGGCCGGAAGATGCCGCGTTTTCTTTTGCCCAGGTGACCATTCCTTTGGAGGCGTCCACATGGGTCACGCTTGCGCCTGCTTTTGCGGCGGAAACCGTGGCGCCGCCGGTATAGGCGAAAAGGTTCAGCACCTTTATAGGACGTTCCGCATGCCGGATCAGTCCGGAAAACCAGTCCCAGTTGACGGCCTGTTCCGGAAAAAGCCCGGTGTGCTTGAAACTGAACGGCTTTAAGCGGAAGGTCAGTTCTTTATAGTGAATACTCCATTCTTCCGGCAGGTCAAAAAATTCCCATTCACCGCCGCCTTTATTGCTTCTGTGATAATGGGCGTTTTTCTTTTTCCAGCCACTGTGATTTTTAGGCGTATTCCAGATCACCTGCGGGTCCGGGCGTACAAGCAGGTATTTCCCCCAGCGTTCGAGTTTTTCTCCTGAGGAGGTATCGATGACTTCATAATCTTTCCAGTTTTCGGCAATCCACATAGGGCGGGCTCCTTCCTCGCTGTCTGATGATTCTTCTTTTGTTTTGGCTGGCGTAACAACAAGAAGCTGATCAATGGATGGTCAGCCTCCTGTCTGATCCGTTTGATCCGTTTGGATCGTGTGAGAGTTATTCTTTGATCTTATCGATATCCGCAAGATTTACGCCTGAAACACTAAGAAGGGCTTTTATGGTCAGATATTCATCTTTTAGTTTGGCGTATGTTTCGGTAGCATTTTCTTTTTTCGCTAATAGCATATACTCCTGAATTTTTTTGAAATCATCGAGAGCTGCTTTTGTAACTTCGATATCTGCCGGCATATCATCACCTGCTTTCAGTTTACCTTGTTTACGGGTTATCGTTTACAGTTTTATTATAGCAAATGCCCGTAAAGGTGTAAAGCGCCGGGCGGCGGTTTTACATCTCCGCAAGGAGCCCCTGCAGCAGTATGATGTGGTATTCCTCGTCTGCGATGATTCTTTTGAGCAAGGCGTTCACATCCGCGTCATCCATCATTTTGATATGTGCCGTATACTGGGCGATCGCCTGTTTTTCGCTTTCGATATCCGCCAGCAGCATTTCCCTTGCGCCGGAGGGGGAGGAGAGATACCGCGGCGTCCACATACGTGGTTTTCCGCCCCGGTATCTTGCCGTATAATCCACGTTTCCGCCCAGCAGGCAGATCAGTTCCCCCAGTTTCTGCAGGTGCATCATTTCCGCCATTGCGATGCCGAGGATGGATCTCGCGAGGGGACACAGCTCGGCGGAAAGGCGGTTTTCGTTGCTGATATATTGGGTGATCGCAGTCATTTCCGATACCATGCCGGAGTGATCTATGCTGAGAAGATTTGCATAGGCGGGATTTTTTCCGCATACCCGCAGGGGCGGCCAGGAGAGGTCTGCCATAGCCGGGCGGATACCGGAAAAATTGCAGTTGTTTTCCTTAGAAGGCATTGTTTCTTTCATATTAAAAAGTCTCCGCTACACTTTACTGGTATGATATGCGGGAAAACAGAAAATGGTTCGTAACAATAACGCCGAGGCTAAACTGTTGTGAGGTTCGCGTATTTTTAGTTGAACACCGTGTCATTTTCTGCTATAATACTTCAATCTGGGTTTAGTATGCCTGCCGGCAGAGTATTGCGGAGGGCGGCAGGTTACAGTCAAACGGAGGCAAAGCATGAATGTGATCAACAAAGTCTTTGGCACACACAGCCAGAGAGAACTGAAGCGGATCATGCCCATTGTGGATAAGATCGAGTCCCTGCGCAGCGGGATGATGGACATGGACGATGAACAGTTAAAGGGTAAGACAAAGGAATTTAAAAAGAGACTGGAAGAAGGCGAGACGCTGGACGATATCCTGCCGGAGGCTTTTGCGACAGTGCGGGAGGCGGCAAGGCGTGTACTGAATATGGAACCCTACAGGGTACAGCTGATCGGCGGCATCATCCTGCATCAGGGGCGTATCGCGGAGATGCGTACCGGTGAAGGAAAAACTCTTGTTTCCACCCTGCCTGCCTATCTGAACGCGCTGGAGGGAAAGGGCGTGCATATCGTTACGGTCAATGACTATCTGGCAAACCGCGACCGGGAATGGATGGGACAGGTACATGAATTTCTGGGGCTTACTGTAGGCGTAGTTTTGAATCAGATGAAAAACGATGAGAGACGGGAAGCCTATAACTGCGATATTACCTATGTGACAAACAACGAACTGGGATTTGACTATCTGCGTGACAATATGGTCATCTATAAGGAGCAGCTTGTGCAGAGAAGCCTCCATTATGCCATTATCGACGAGGTGGACTCGGTGCTGGTGGATGAAGCGAGAACCCCGCTGATCATTTCAGGGCAGAGCGGAAAGTCCACGAAGCTTTATGAAGCATGTGATATTCTGGCGAGGCAGATGCAGCGCGGAGCGGATATGGAAGAGATGTCGAAAATGGATTTCATCATGGGCATCCAGCGGGAAGAGAGCGGCGACTTTATCGTCAATGAAAAGGACAAGGTTGTCGTGCTGACGGAAGCCGGCGTAAAGCGGGTGGAGCAGTTCTTTAATCTGGAGAATCTGGCGGATTCCGAAAATCTGGAGATCCAGCACAATATGGATCTGGCGCTGCGCGCCAACAATCTGATGTTCCGGGACAAGGACTATGTGGTGAAGGACGATCAGGTATTGATCGTGGACGAGTTTACGGGACGTATCATGCCGGGCAGGCGGTATTCAGACGGCCTGCATCAGGCGATTGAAGCGAAGGAGCATGTGAAGGTAAAACGGGAGAGCAAGACTCTTGCCACGATCACCTTCCAGAACTTCTTCAATAAATTCGAGAAAAAATCCGGCATGACCGGTACGGCGCTGACGGAGGAAAAAGAGTTCCGGGAGATCTACGGCATGGATGTCATCGAGATCCCGACCAATAAACCGGTGGTCCGGAAGGATTATCAGGACAGCGTTTATAAAACGAGAAAAGAAAAGTTAAAAGCGATCTGTGACGCGGTGGAGGAGTGCCATGCAAGGCAGCAGCCGGTGCTGGTAGGTACGATCACCATCGAGGCGTCGGAGGAACTCAGCAATATGCTGCGCAAACGGGGCATCCCCCATAACGTGCTGAACGCGAAGTTCCACGAACAGGAAGCGGAGATCGTAGCGGATGCGGGCATCCACGGCGCCGTGACCATCGCTACGAATATGGCGGGCCGTGGTACGGATATCAAGCTGGACGAGGAGGCAAGGGCAGCCGGCGGGCTGATGATCATCGGTACGGAGCGGCATGAATCGAGGCGTATCGATAACCAGCTGCGCGGACGTTCGGGGCGTCAGGGAGATCCCGGCGCGTCCCGGTTTTATATTTCTCTGGAGGATGATCTGATGCGCCTGTTCGGTTCCGAGCGGATGATCTCGATGTTCAACGCATTGGGTATCCCGGAGGGACAGGAGATCGAGCACAGTTCCCTGACCAAGGCGATCGAATCCGCCCAGAAGAAGATAGAGGGCAACAATTTCGGTATCAGAAAGAACCTGCTGGAATACGATCAGGTGATGAACGAGCAGCGTGAGATCATCTACGAAGAGCGGCTCCGGGTATTAAACGGCGAGAGCATGCGGGATGTGATCTATAAGATGATTACCGATATCGCGGAAAACTGTGTGGATATGGCGATCGGAGACGATAACAATACGGAAAAATGGGATTTCAATGAGTTGAACTCCCTGCTCATACCGATCATTCCGGTGGAGCCGGTCACACAGGAGAGGCTCTCCAAACCGAACAAGGATAATCTGAAACAGCAGCTCAAAGGCGAGGCGGTAAAGCTTTACGAGGCGAAGGAAGCGGAATTCCCGAATCCCGAACAGATCCGGGAGCTGGAGCGTGTGATCCTGTTAAAGGTCATCGACAGAAAGTGGATGGGACATATTGACGATATGGACCAGCTCCGTCAGGGTGCGGGCCTGCAGGCCTACGGCCAGAGAGATCCGCTGGTGGAATACAAGATGGCGGGTTACTCCATGTTTGACGAGATGACGCAGAATATCCGGGAGGATACCGTAAGGCTTCTGATGCATGTCAAGGTGGAGGAAAAGGTAGAACGTGAACAGGTTGCGAAAGTGACAGGCACAAACAAGGACGATACACTTGCAAAGACGCCGGTGAAGAGAGCGGCGGCGAAGATCTATCCGAACGATCCGTGCCCCTGCGGAAGCGGCAAGAAATATAAAAATTGCTGTGGGAAACGTTAGATAGGATGAGAGACCGTGCGGTTTGCAACGCGAACCGGTGCGGTTTATCAGGGGAGAGATGGTCAGGCAGATGAAACTATGCTGTGGCGGTGATAAACAGATACAGGGCTTTTCATTTTGGATCGGTGGGCGAAACAGATTGTGTCCTTCTCCGTAACATGCCGCAGCAATTTTCATAGATATAAAATAAAATACAAGGTGGTGATTCTGATAATGGTAGAACTGGATAACATGAAGCAGGAACTTCTTGCTTACGAGACACCCTTAGCGGAAGTGAGGGATTCACTTTAACCTCGCTGACAGGGAAAAACGGATCGAGGAACTGGAGATGGAGATGCAGGCCCCGGGATTCTGGGACGATCCTGAGATTTCCAATAAAAAGGTGATCGAATCCAAACAGTTAAAGGGTATCGTGGATACGATGAACGGATTGTTACAGCAGTATGAGGACATCCTGACGCTGATCGAGATGGGTTACGAGGAGGAGGATGCGGAGCTGGTGCCGGAGATCCGGCAGGAGCTGGATGAATTTGTGCGCACCTTCGAGAATGTGCGTATCAGTACGCTGCTGGACGGGGAGTATGATAAGAACAATGCGATCTTGAAGCTGAACGCCGGAGCCGGCGGCACGGAGAGCTGCGACTGGTGCAGTATGCTCTATCGCATGTACACGAGATGGGCGGAGAAAAAAGGCTATCAGGTCGAGACACTGGATATGCTGGACGGCGATGAGGCGGGTATCAAATCCGTGACTTTCCAGATCAACGGCGAGAATGCCTACGGCTATCTGAAATCCGAAAAAGGCGTGCACCGCCTTGTCCGGATCTCTCCTTTTAATGCCCAGGGCAAGCGGCAGACATCCTTTGTATCGCTTGACGTGATGCCGGATATTGAAGAAGATCTGGATATTGAGGTGAAGGATGAGGATATCCGGATCGATACCTACCGCAGCAGCGGCGCCGGCGGACAGCACATTAATAAGACGTCCTCGGCAATCCGTATCACGCATTTCCCGACAGGTATTGTTGTAACCTGCCAGAACGAGCGGAGCCAGTTCCAGAACAAGGATAAGGCGATGCAGATGCTGAAAGCGAAACTCTATATGCTGAAGCAGGAGGAGAATGCGGATAAGCTCTCGGATATTCGTGGGGATGTGAAAGAGATCGGCTGGGGCAACCAGATCCGTTCCTATGTGATGCAGCCTTATAAACTGGTAAAAGATTTAAGGACAGAGGAGGAGAGCGGCAATGTGGATGCAGTGATGGACGGCGCGTTAGACTCCTTTATCAATGCCTATCTGAAATGGATTCACAGGCCGCCGCAGGAAGCATAGGGGTTCGTTTGATCATATGGAGGCTGGGCGCGGGTGTTTGGGTCTCCATATGATGAAGCAGGAAAAGACAAGCTGCATGAAGGGAGCGTTTGATGCGTCTGAAAAAGAAGGGAATATCTGCTGTGCTGATATGGATCTTATGTATCATATGTATTCTTTTTTCAGGGATCTGCTGTGACAATGTGCCGGCTGATCTCTGTTTGGCATATCAGGAAACGGCTTTGGTAAGTGCGGAGCGGGATTCTGTTGTGACTGCTTTCAGTACGCCGCAGAAGGAGGATGCTTCCGTTTTCAGTACGCCGCAGAAAGGCGTTCCGACACAGGCATATGTTCCTAAAGGGCAGGTACAGGGGAATTCTGCTCTGGCGCCCCGTAAAACAGTACAGCGGGCCAATCTTCGGTGTCGGAGCGGCAATGCAGCCGGTATCCTGCCGGAAAGAATCTTTTCGGGTACACATTTTTTAGGGCAGACGGCCCGTTCTTTTGACGGATTATGTGAAGTGTTCAGTAATACCGTTATCTTGCAATACATTCACAGACAGGATGGAGAAAAATAAGAATTCCTTTTATTCCAAAAAGCAAAAAAATTATGAGGAGAAATAGATTAAATAGTGCCCGCGCATGAAGCGCATGGGTTTATTTCCCGTTGAGAGATGGAGAGTCGTTTCGCAGGAATATCCTGCAGCGCTTGATAGCGGTATACGACGGAAAAACGGACAGGAGGATGAAAACAGAAATGTGATCATTCTGTTTTGTGTACCCGTTGAAGCGGGAAATAGGAATGAGAGGAGAAAATTATATGATGAATATCGGATATTTACTTGTTATTATTTTGGAGGCGGTAGCAGGTGTAGCATCTACTTTGTACCTTTTTGTAGCTTTGTTTTTAATATTGGGTAAAAAAATATACCGGAAAATAAAATATGGAGCATCTCTCTATGACTGATGTGGGATTCGTGTGCGACTGATGTATGATAAGACGGCAGGCACTACACACTCAACCATGTTATGAGAGATTTATTGAGATATAAAAGAAACCGCATCTCTTTTGCAGGAAAATTGCTGCAGGGGTGCGGTTTTTTACGAGATTGTTATTTGGACCGGCATCGGGTATAATGAGGAAGGATCAGGAGGAAGACGAAGGCGGGGAGGGATATACGGCATGAAACATCATATCAAAACAGTATTTATGGCTATAGGCATTGCCGCGATGGTGTTTATCAGCTTTTTTGGATGGTACAGTTATGAAACGGATTATAAGGTCACTTTTATTGAACGAAAAGAATCATCGGACGGCAGGACCGCGGTAATTTTTCAGATGCGTGGAGAAGCGGCCGGAGCATCTTTTGGCGGTCAGGTGTCGGCTTATCCGGAAATGACAAAGGGAAGAGTGATTGTGGAGCGGGACGGCGAGAAGATAAAAACGGAAGATTTTATGCTTTTTAACTGGGGAGAGCCGCTGAAGGAGGATAACTGGGAGGTACAGTTTTATCCGGCGGGGGTGGAGATCATTCTGATGGACTACGGGACGGACTCTCAAAGCGTTATGAAGGAAAGGGAGCATATTGAGGTATATTATAGTGAATCGGGAGAATTTGAGGCATACAGCAAAGAGGAGATCGTCTCAGAGATCACTGACCGGTATGGGGATCAGGTTGTTTATCTGGAAGAGAAGGATGGGAAATATTATTTTCAGGCGGATGGATTTGTATTTTCTGTGATAAATGATTTCCGGATGACAGATGATTATGAGGCATCTTATTTTGGCTATCTGGCGCAGCAGTTTTCCTACGGGCATAACCGGATCACGGAATTTGAAAAGAGCGAAGATGAGAATGGCGGGATCGTTTATGTTCCTGTTATGGAATTTCTCGGCAGGCAGCCGGGTGAGGTGGAATCCTTCAGTAATGCCTGCTGTGATCTTGTGGAAGAGCTGCAGGAAATCGTGGATTTTGACAGAATCGGCTATTTTGAACAGGATAACAGATGTTATTTTGAACTGGCTCCTTATTTGGGAAATTATGACAGGACAGAATTATATAACGCGCTGTATCGTGCTGTGGAGAAAGATTCGTTGGAGGTATGGCAGGATCGGGAGAGCAGAGCGGATGATGCGGCCGGGGAGAAAAGTGCATCCGGAGTGTACCATTCGTCTTTGGAAGAAGGCGAAAACGGAGCTGAAGGCGAGACAGTGCAGGAGGAAGCTTCGGAGGAGATGCCGGAAGAATGGGAATCTTACAAGGCGGATTGCTTTTATCGGAAAAAGGACGGCACGGAACTTCGGATGGTTGGCGTTGACCGGGCGGCGGGCAGCAGTTATTATGTGCTCTTAAAAGCGGAAGGGGGCGTAAATGTTTCGGTGGTAAACCGGGATCCTTATCTGGGGCATGGCGGGGCTGCGAGATGGATTGATTTTCTGGAAGGGGAAGAGATTGGTTTTTCCTGTCTTTCCTACAGCGGCGGGAGTCTGGGTTCTTTATACCGGACGGAGGATGGCGGAAAAAGCTTTCGGGAGATCACCTATCCGTCAGCGGAGATCAAACTGCCCGACGGAAGCCTGTATAATCCCTTTATCATGCCGGATCAGATCCGGGAAGAGGAAGGAAAACTGTATATGATGGCAGGTCAGGGGCCTGACGGGGACTACTATGAAAACGGCGTCCGGGTTTACGGCTTGTATGAGTCGGAGGATATGGGAAAAAACTGGAATTATATAGGGACTGTGGAGGGAGAAGATTATCGATGAGGTGACAGGATGGGGATTTTCTTCATGAGTAGAGTGCCGAAAGATTATATCTTCCGTTTTGTAATCAGATCCAGATAAAATTCCGTTGTGACTGCGTAAATAAAGGGTGTGATCCACAGCGTCCCGATACCGCAGGTAAAAAGTCCGCCGATCAGGATGAGCGGAAGCATGCTTACTTTGATATAGAAATATCGCCCCTTATGGCCGCGCATCAGCAGGCGGCTGCCTCTGAACAACTGTTTTAGCGTACAGGAGGGAAAATCCAGCAACAGATAAAAAACCTGAGAGTAGGTGATCTGAAGCAGGGTAATAAGAATAAGGGCGGGCGTACAGCAAAAAAAGGCAAGTGACAGCAGTGTCATCATTTCGGGCGTTATGGTAACGGCAGAAGCGTCAAAGGAGGAAGAAAGGGCGGCAATGCTTATTTTTTCGGCCTCCATACTATAGCGCATAAAGAAAGTAAAAGCCGGCATTATGGGAACTTCGGAGATCAGGGACATAAAGAAAGATGCCCCCAGACACGTTCCGGACCGGTTTGTAAAAGGATAGAACAGATCGCCGATCTGGACAGGGCGTCCGCAGTAAAGCTTCAGCATCATATAATGAAGCCCGATGCTTAACATATTGACAAAGGTTTCCGCCAGTACGGTGAAAAGGAAAAACAGAACCATCCGAAGCGCGAAGGACTGTCTGAAAACGGAGGAGACGGAGGTGAGCCGGTTGGCTGCCGCCATAAGTCCGTAATAGATGGCTGCAGCACCGACAAATCTACCGATCACCGGTTTAAGACGCGCTCTTGCGGAATCTTTTAACTGAGAATATGTCATATAGGTCATGTTAGTCTCCGTTCCGGAGTATTTTACGCAGCGGTGCGGCAATACTCCTTCTATTACATCTGTAAAATCTTTCTATTCTACTTTACCACTTTTATCTGTATAATGCCATAAAATATTTTTTTGATATATGCGGCACTTTTTGCATGCCGCAGGCGTGTTATATGTGAAAGGGAGAAAAAAGGGCTCCGGAAACGGACAAAGGAGGTGACGGACGGATGACGGTAGAGGAAGCCGTTATGCAGTATGGAGACATGCTTTTCAGGATATGCCTTGTGATGCTCTGCAATGAACAGGACGCTCAGGATGCGGTGCAGGATACTTTCTGCAGATATATGGAGCATACCCCGAAGTTTCGTGACGGAGAACATGAAAAGGCATGGCTGATCAGGGTTGCGGCGAACCGGTGCAGGGATATGCACAGAAAAAGGCTCAGACATCCCGAAGTGGAATGGAAGGATGCGGCACAGTACTGTGAATTTCAGGAGCAGGGCGAGGTGCTCACGGAACTGATGAATCTGCCGGATAAACTGAAAGAAGTGGTTTACCTGCATTATATCGAGGGATATAAAATAGCTGAGATTGCGCGGATGCTGGGGATTACGGAGAATGCCGTAAAGAAGAGGATGCAGCGGGGAAGAGAATGCCTGAGGGTTTCGCTGTATGGCGGGCAAAAGATGCATGATAGAGGAACGCAGGGATTTGATGGAAAGCGGACGGCAGGGGCGGAATGGTGATTGGTATGCTGAGACAAAGGGCGGACAGGAGATGTGTTCGGCGGGACAAAAAACAGGCAAGGAAAAGCATAACTGCAGAAAGGAGCGGGATATGATGGAAGCGAAGCTGAAGGACTGTGTGAGCGGGATCTGTATGAAGGAAGAGATGAAAAAAGCGGTCATAGAGAATGTAAAGGAAAGAACCGAGGGGGCTGAGAGGGCTTGCGGCGAAACCGGGAAAGATAGCGGACGAAAAAGCGGAACGAAAGGGCATGTTGCAGTATGGAAAAGAAATGTGGCTGCTGCGGTACTGATCGCGGCGCTGGCGGGGGCTGTTGCGGTTCCGGTGAGGGCGCTGGTCAATTCCCTTGTGCGGGAGAGGATGGAAGGGATACCAAAGGAAGAGAAGGATGCCTATGCGGAAACGCTGATGGAGCAGAAGGTTGCAGCCGGTGGCTTTTCCAGAGCGTATACGCCGGAGGAGGAAAAACGTTACAGGGAAATGGGAGAAAAATACCAGAGCGGGATATTTCCGGAGCGGGAGGTGATAAAAGTTGATACGATTCAGGAAACGGAGGAGTATGAATTCTGTTACCTGACGCCAGAAGATACCTTTTATCTGCCCGAGCGGGAACTGACAGATGAGGAACTTCTTGAGATCATAGATTTTACGGTGAAGCGGGAATATGCCTATACGGAATACTATGAGAAGGAGCATGCCGCGGATATCGCCGCGGAGAAAGAGCTGGAACAGGAAAAGATCACGGCAAATACGGAAGGCGGCGGTATCACAAAACAGCAGGCGGAAGAAATCGCGGCGCAGAAGCTGGCTGATATTTACGGGGCGGACAAAGAAGGGTTTGAAATGAACTCTTACTATGATGAGGAAATTTATGACAGAGGGGCGGTATACTGTGTCAACTGGACGAATATCATCACGCATCAGTACTATTATTTCTATATTGACGCAAAGGACGGACATATGTCATGGGCAGCGCATTCCGGAGCGGATCTTTCGGAAGCGCCTTTGGCATCGGCAGAAGGAGTACAGCAACAGATACCTGTGCTGCAGAAAAAAGCGGAAGAATTCATGAAAGGAGAGATACAGGAAACATATGACAAGGTATATGTCAGCTATCTCGTCTATCAGGATGGAAATGCGGAAAAAGAGGTGGCTTTTTATCTGGCGAAGGAGGATGGAAGCGCTTGGAAGATCACGTATCTGTGGGATGGGACACTGACAGAGATCAATGAGAAAAAGGATATATCCGACAAGAAAGATGGGAAAGCGGTGGAACTGTGGGACGGGGAGAATTACAGGGAAGCGCAGGAAGTGTTCCGAGAACTGGCAGGGTAAAAAATATGAAAGGACGGGATTGAAACAATAAAAGGGCTGCCGGAAGATTTGAGGGGAGAGATTTTGGCGCAGGGGGGATGAGGACATTTTAAAGAAGTGGCTCAAACTTGCGGCAAAAGCAGAGAATATCGAAATGTTTTCCAGACAGATCAGTTGGTAACAGCAGATAAATGACAGCACCCGGTTTCAGACGGGTGCTGTTTGCGTATTCCGTTTATTTTAATGTGGCAAAAGCGGCAAAATCATGATATGATATCCGATGGATAATAAACAGCATGGCTTTGGCTTATATGAAAGCTGCGGGAAAAACCGGCGGAAATACATAAAAGCCTGCTGACTATGACGGAAAAGGATATGGTTATTATTATGGATATTAATGCAAAGATCGCGAAAGAATTACAGGTACAGAAATGGCAGGTTGAGGCGGCAGTCAATCTGATCGATGAAGGCAATACGATTCCCTTTATTTCCCGTTACAGAAAAGAAGCCACGGGTTCTTTAAATGATGAAGTGCTTCGTAATTTATACGAAAGGCTGAACTATCTGCGCGCACTGGAAGAAAAGAAGGAGCAGGTACTTGGCAGTATCGAGGAACAGGGGATGTTGACGGAAGAACTGCGGGAGAAGATCCTGGCGGCGGAGACACAGGTACTGGTGGAGGACCTGTACCGCCCTTACAGGCCGAAACGGAAGACAAGGGCCAGTGTGGCAAAGGAAAAAGGGCTGGAACCGCTTGCTCTCTATATTAAACTGCAGAGCGCGAAGGCGCCGGTGGAGAAAGAGGCGGAGAAATATATCGACGAAGAAAAGGGCGTTGCGACGGCGCAGGAGGCGCTGCAGGGGGCAAAGGACATTCTGGCGGAGGCGATCTCCGATGAGGCCGATTACAGAACCTTTATCCGTAACCTGACCATGCGGGAGGGAAGCCTTGTCAGCGAGGCGAAGGATGCGGAGAAAGAGAGTGTGTACGAGATGTACTACGCTTATGAAGAGCCGCTGAAAAAAGCGGCGGGACACAGGGTGCTTGCGCTGAACAGGGGCGAAAAGGAAAAGATATTAACGGTAAAAGTGAAAGCCCCGGAAGAGGAAGTGATCCGCTATCTGGAGAAAATGACTATTCTGGTCAATAATGAATATACAACGCCTGTCTTAAAAGATGTGGCTGAGGACAGTTACTGCCGCCTGATCCAGCCCGCCATCGAAAGGGAGATCAGGAACGAATTGACGGAAAAGGCGGAGGACGGCGCGATCAACGTATTTGGCAAGAATCTGGAACAGCTTCTGATGCAGCCGCCGATCACGGGAAAGGTGGTGCTGGGATGGGACCCGGCATTCCGTACCGGCTGTAAGCTTGCCGTTGTGGATGCCACCGGAAAGGTACTGGATACGAAGGTGATCTATCCGACGCCGCCCCAGAATAAAGTGGCGGAAAGCAAGGCGGAACTGAAAAAGCTGATCGGAAAATATAACATTTCCCTGATTTCCGTGGGAAACGGCACGGCATCCCGGGAATCCGAGCAGATCATCGTGGATCTGCTGAAGGAGCTGGATACGCCGGTGCAGTATGTAATCGTCAACGAGGCAGGCGCGTCAGTGTATTCCGCCAGCAAGCTTGCCACCGAGGAATTTCCGGAATTTGATGTGGGACAGCGGAGCGCGGCTTCCATTGCAAGGCGGCTGCAGGACCCGCTGGCGGAACTTGTGAAGATCGAGCCGAAAGCCATCGGCGTGGGACAGTATCAGCATGATATGAACCAGAAAAAGCTGGGCGAGGCGCTGACCGGCGTGGTGGAATCGGCGGTAAATAAGGTAGGGGTCGACTTAAATACGGCGTCCGCGCCGCTCCTTGAATATATTTCCGGCATCTCCAAAACGCTGGCGAAAAATATTGTGGCTTACCGGGAAGAGAACGGCAGATTTGTCTCCCGGAAACAGCTGCTGAAAGTGTCCAAGCTCGGTCCTAAAGCGTTTGAGCAGTGCGCCGGATTTATGCGGATCACGGACGGGGAAAATCCGCTGGATGCCACCAGCGTACATCCCGAATCCTATGAGGCGGCAGGGAAGCTGATGGAAAAGCTGGGGCTGACCATGGAAGAGGTGCGCCTGCTCCAGAAAGAGGCAAAGATCGGCGGGAAGAAGGCGGGAAGCCTTTCCGCGAAGATAAAAGATAAAAAGAAACTGGCACAGGAGCTGGGCATCGGGGAACTGACGCTGGAGGATATCGTAAAGGAACTGGAAAAGCCCGCAAGAGACCCGAGGGAGGATATGCCTGCGCCGATCCTGCGCAGCGATGTGCTGGATCTGGAGGATTTGAAACCGGGGATGGTACTGAAAGGGACAGTGCGCAATATCGTGGACTTCGGTGCCTTTGTGGATATCGGCGTTCATCAGGACGGCCTGGTGCATATTTCCCAGATGACGGACCGGTTTATCAAACATCCGTTGGAGGCGGTCAGCGTCGGGGATATTGTGGATGTGAAGGTGATCTCCGTGGATGTGGCGAAAAAGAGGATCGCGCTGACGATGAAACTGGAATCCAAATAAAGGGCCCGGAAGAAAAAAGAATCGGGAGAGAAATGGTAACAGAGAAGCCGAAGGTTGAGTTGTTACAAGAAATGGCTTAAATTCAGGAAAAAACACTGGTATTTAAAAAAAAACTGTGCTATAATCGTAAAATGACTGTGTACATGGGGATAAACACCATGAAGGAGGAAAATAGGAGAATGAGTTTACAGGTAGAAAAACTGGAAAAGAGTATGGCAAAGCTGACCATCGAAGTGTCGGCTGAAGAGTTTGAGAAGGCTGTGGATACAGTTTATAAGAGACAGAGAAACAGGATCCAGATTCCGGGCTTCAGAAAAGGAAAAGCACCCCGGAAGATGATTGAAAATATGTACGGCGCAGGAATTTTCTATGAAGACGCGGCAAACGCGATTATTCCCGATGCTTATGAAAAGGCTTATGAAGAGTGCGGGGAGGAGATCACCTCTTCCCCCGAGATCGATGTGGTACAGATCGAGAGCGGAAAGCCCTTTATCTTTACGGCGGTGGTTGCCTTAAAGCCGGAAGTAAAACTGGGTGATTATAAAGGCGTTGAGATCGATAAATTTTCCGCTGAAGTAACCGAAGAGGAAGTAAATGCGGAGATTGACAGGGAGAGAGACAACAGCGCAAGGATGGTGTCCGTGGAGGACAGGCCGGTACAGGACGGCGATATGACAGAGCTTGATTTTGAGGGCTTTGTGGACGGCGTGGCTTTTGAAGGCGGCAAGGGCGAGAATTATCCGCTGACCATCGGTTCCGGCGCTTTTATCCCGGGTTTTGAAGAACAGCTGATCGGTGCGGAATTAAATAAGGAAGTGGAAGTAAACGTTACCTTCCCGGAAGACTACAATGCAGAGCATCTTGCAGGAAAAGACGCTGTGTTTAAATGCACTGTAAAAGAGATCAAGGCGAAGGAACTGCCGGAGCTTGATGATGAGTTCGCTTCCGAGGTTTCCGAATACGATACTCTTGAAGAGTACAAAGCGAATGTCAGAAAAGGCTTGGAGGAGAAAAAGGCAAAACAGGCGAAGGAAGAAAAGGAAGATGCGGCAATGGCTGCAGTTGTGGAGAATGCCGAGATTGAGATTCCCGAAGCGATGCTCACCACGGAACAGCGCCAGATGTATGACCAGTTTGCCCAGAGGATCACAATGCAGGGTATCCAGATGGAGCAGTATATGCAGATGACCGGATCCACGAAGGAGGGTATGCTTGAGCAGTTAAAGCCTCAGGCGGAGAGAAAGATCAAGTCCAGACTCTGTATGGAAGCTGTCGCAAAAGCAGAGAATATCACTGCTTCCGAGGAAGAGTACGAGGAAGAGATGAAGGTGATGGCGGACGCTTACCAGATCGAAGCGGACAAGGTGAAAGAGATGATGGGCGAGAAGGAAAAGAAATCCATCATGGCTGATATCGCGGTGCGCAAAGCGATCGAGTTTGTGGCGGAAAATGCGGTAGAAAAAGAAAAAACAGAAGAGTAAACAGAATAAATCATAATACAATGCTATAAAATTTGAAGAATCGGATTTTATAGCATTGGTTGTCTAAAGAGAAGTCTTAAAAAAGGTTGAAGTTTTTATAAAAAAACCGGGAAAGAAGGAAAGGGTTATGATAAAAAATTATTTAACACCATATGTTATTGAACAGACAAATCAGGGAGAGCGTTCCTATGATATTTATTCCCGCCTTTTAGCGGAGAGGATCATCTTTCTGGTAGGTGAGGTGAATGACGCCATGGCGGCGTCCATTACGGCACAGCTTTTATATCTGGAAGCGATGGATACGGAAAAGGATATCCAGATCTATATTAACAGCCCCGGCGGCTCCGTGTCGGCAGGTCTTGCAATTTATGATACAATGCAGTACATTAAATGTGACGTGTCCACCAACTGTATCGGGCTTGCGGCCAGCATGGGCTCTTTCCTTTTGGCAGGCGGCACGAAGGGAAAACGGTTTGCGCTTCCGAATGCGGAGGTGATGATCCATCAGGTTCTGGGCGGCGCCCAGGGACAGGCGACGGATGTGGAGATCACCACAAAGCATCTGCTGAAGACCAAAGAAAAATTGAACCGGATGCTGGCGGAAAATACCGGCAAGGATTACGAGGTGATCTGTGCGGCGACAGAACGTGATAACTGGATGAGCGCACAGGAAGCAATGGAATTTGGCATTATTGATAAAGTTATGACAAACCGTGAGAAGGAAGACGAAGATTCCAAAAAGGAATAAGCGAAAAATCCGGACGGCGGGAAAGGAATCGGAAAATAAATGGCAGGAAAGAATAATGACAACAGAGTGAGATGCTCCTTCTGCAATAAAACTCAGGATCAGGTGAGGAAGCTGATCGCCGGTCCGAACGGTATCTATATCTGTGACGAATGTGTGGATATCTGTGCGGATATTATCGAGGAGGAGTACGAAGAAGAACAGCCGGTACAGGACGAGATGGAGATCAATCTCTTAAAACCGGTGGAAATCAAGGAATTTCTGGATGATTATGTGATCGGACAGGAAGAGGCGAAAAAGGTGCTGGCGGTTTCGGTGTATAACCACTATAAACGAGTGCTGGCGGAGCAGGGACCGGATGATGTGGAGCTGCAGAAGAGCAACATCATTATCGTAGGACCCACCGGCTCCGGAAAAACCTATCTGGCGCAGACTCTCGCGAAGATCATCAACGTGCCCTTTGCGATCGCGGACGCGACGACGCTGACGGAAGCCGGCTATGTGGGCGAGGATGTGGAAAATATCCTGCTGAAGCTGATCCAGGCGGCTGACTATGACGTGGAGCGGGCGCAGTACGGTATCATCTATATCGATGAGATCGATAAGATCACCAAAAAGGGCGAGAATGTCTCGATCACAAGGGATGTATCCGGCGAAGGCGTACAGCAGGCGCTCCTTAAGATCATCGAGGGCACGGAAGCCAGCGTACCGCCGCAGGGCGGCAGAAAACATCCCCATCAGGAGCTGATCCAGATCGACACCACCAATATTCTGTTTATCTGCGGCGGCGCTTTTGACGGGCTTGAGAAGATCATCGAGACAAGGCTGGACCGGAAGTCCATCGGTTTCGGGGCGGAGGTATCCGGTAAGAAGAATATCTACGGAAAGAATTCCCTGCTGAAGGAGGCTACACCGCAGGATCTGGTAAAATTCGGGCTGATCCCGGAATTTGTAGGGCGTATGCCGATCAATGTGGCGTTGGAGGGACTCGATGAAGAAGCCTTGAAACGCATCCTGAAGGAGCCGAAAAATGCGCTGATCAAGCAGTACCAGAGACTGTTTGATTTAGACGGTGTAAAGCTGAGTTTCGAAGAGGATGCCGTTGAGGCGATCGCTAAGATGGCAATGGAGAGAAAGACCGGCGCAAGGGGCCTTCGTTCCATTATGGAGCATGCCATGATGGATGTGATGTACCGGATTCCCT
>Ga0137308_101262_pt1 | contig 26776 bp, 21 predicted proteins | sample Inofrocosms_June_FD_97181 | JGI IMG/M metagenome (GOLD analysis project Ga0137308, IMG submission 97181) | Mouse cecal microbial communities from Vienna, Austria - N-Acetylneuraminic and N-Acetylglucosamine D2O microcosms_June | ecosystem: Host-associated > Mammals > Digestive system > Large...
GTTCAAAAGTGTTGATTTTATTGGACTTGGAGATATCACAAGGATTAGGCTGAACCTGCGTGGAAACTGCCCTTTTAACTCCTAAGCGATAGGTCGGACGTTCAAGTTGTCTCGGGGACGCTGGAAAGCATTGAAAACACTGGATTTTCAATGCTTTTCTTTTTTGCCCCAGCAGGATAGGAGGAGAATAAGATGAGAAAGAAAGTGAAAAGCGCAGTTGTTATAATGTTGAGTTTTACTTTGGCAGGAGTGGTTTTGACGGGATGCGGCGAAAATCAGCAGTCTCAGCAGGATATGTGGTCGAGTGTCCCTTTGAGTGTATCGCAGGAAAATGGGCAGGATAATGCTGTGGGAAATGCGGAGTCAGAAACTGTAGAAAAACCAGAACAGTCGTCAGAAAGATATGAGGATAATTTCGCAGTTGACAACGAGGCAGCAAAGAAATTTGCTGAGAAAGTAAAGGATGCAGTTGCCCAAAAAGATCTGGAGGCGCTGGCAGAACTTGCTGTTAAAATATAAGGTTGGTATTCTTTGGTGGGGGTTATGGAAGTGTAGAGTTACTTCCGTATATTGATTACAATAGAATAAAAGAAACTCCGAAGCTTTTTTTGAGTTATGATCCATTTTTGTTGTCAGCCGGTGTGGACTGTGATAAAATAATACTGTAATGATTCTATAAATTTCTTGCATAGGAAATGATATATGACCAAGAAAGGCGCAGTATATTATGAAGCAAAAGTTAGATAGAACATTGGGAATGTATTCTTCACTTATGATCAGTATCGGAACAATGATAGGTTCCGCTATTTTTGTTTTGGCGGGCACAAGTTATGATACGGCTGGTCCGGGAGCTTCGCTGGCTATTTTTCTGGCGGGTATTGCCGCTGTCTTCACAGGCCTGTCCTTTGCGGAGCTGGTGACAGTGGTTCCCAAGGCAGGCGGCGGTTATGTCTATGTGAAAGAGGCCACAGGCAATAATATTATTGGATTTATCTGCGGATGGGGCTTCTGGCTGGGCTATGCCATGTCCTGCGGATTGTTTGCCCTGGGCTTTGGGAATTTTATCAATTACATTTTCCCCTTTATTCCGCAGATGGCGGCGGCATATGTGCTGGTTGTATATGTAATGTTCACAAACATCAGAGGAACAAAAAGTTCCGGCACACTGCAGAATATTATCACCACTGTTTTGATTGTACTTTTGATGCTGTATGTGGTGGTGGGTGTGTTCCATTTAGATATGGGTTATCAGAAGCCCTTTACGCCCCATGGAATGTTCGGCGTATTTAACGCAATGGGATTTCTGTATATGACCTATATCGGATATGGATTGATTACCACGGCCAGCGAGGAAGTCATTGAGCCGGAAAAGACGATTCCCAAGGCCATCCTGATCTCTATAGCGGCGGTTATTTTTATAAAGACCACAGTATTCTTTGTAGGATGCGGCATTCTTCCGTGGACACAGCTTATACCGGAGGTAACCAGTACACCCTTGATAGATACCGCCGTGCATATGGGAGGCGCTATCGGCGGCTATCTTTTTGCCTTTGCGGGAATATTGGCAACCCTGTCCTCCATCAATACGGCTGTTATGGCATCTTCCCGGACCTCCTTCGCCATGGCGAGAGATCAGCGCCTGCCAAGCCTGTTTAAGACAATCAACAGAACCACAAAGACCCCCATTTTTTCTATTGTGGTATCTTCCATTATTGTAGTGATTGCGGTGACAATCCGGGATCTGGAACATATCTCCACTGTGACCAGTATCTTTTCACTGACAGGTTACAGCCTTGTCAATGTGGCGCTGATCATTTTCCGCAGGAAAAAGCCGGAACTTGAAAGAAAATTTAAGGTTCCTCTTTTCCCCATCACACCCATACTTGGCATAGGATTAAACCTGTTTCTGATATGCAATCTTGCCATATCGGACCGTCCGGCATTGATTATTGCGATCTCCGTGATCGGAGTCGGAATATTGTATTACTATTTGGTTATGCCGAGGTTAAAATATGCTTCCAAGGGTATTTCCATCGTTGATATTCCTGAAATCAAAGAGCATAAAAAGGATAATAAAGAGAACGAGATTATTATTCCTGTATCTAATCCCCATACGGCGGATGGTCTGCTGAATTTTGGCAGAAAGATTGCCCTTGTAGAGCAGAATACCACGGTGGTTCCAATAAAGGTCAATGTCTTTCCGGATAATCTGCTGACAATCGCGGACTACGATGTAATGATGCAGACCATGAGCACCCAGGATGAGATCGTCCAGAAGCTGAAAGCATACGAGGAGGAGCCTTTTATGCGGCCCGTTCTCATCAACTCCAGAGAGGTGTTCCATGCGATTATGTCAGTGATAAAAAAGGAGAAGCATCCTCTGGTGATCATGGGATGGCACGGATCGGGCCTGGTGAAATATATGCATGGAGATATCACATACAGAATGCTTCAGGAGGCCCCTGCGGATGTGGGAGTTCTGCGGATGCATTCCGAGGAGACGGAATTTAAAAGAATCCTGTTTCCCTATGGCGGCGGCAAGTACTCCAAGATGACGGCGAAGGTAGTCAATCGGATTGCCAACGCATACGATGCGGAGATCACGCTTTTAAATGTGGTGGACCGGGACGAGGATATTGAGGAGACAAGGGAGTATCTGAAAAATTCCGCGGCCAAATTCGACCGGCCCACAGAGATTATGGTTTGCAGCGGCGCTCTGGTTGAGAGAGTGGTGGAGTTTTCGGAAAACTATGATCTGGTAATTATGGGCGCATCCCTGGATTGGGGAATCCAGGAGGTGGTCACAGGATTTCGCACCGATAGAATTATGGAGCAGGCAAAGTGTTCCGTGCTGATTATCAAGAGCTATGACATATTTTTGCAAAAAAGCAGAGTGCGGGGAATCCTTCATAGGACGAGAAAGGCGATTCATCAGTAGAAGAGTGTTTATACACAGGCTGCTATTGTTTTACAGTTTGCCCCCTCTGCCAGTGGAAGCACAGAGAGTACTCTTCCGGTAAGATCCGTTATCACTTTCAAGTCCGGACCCGTTTCAAGTACTTTTTTTCCATTGATATTATATTTCTATAAATTCTTTTCTATCATGACCGAACCTGGACCCGATTGCGGCGACAATATAAGTGAAAGCTTTTAAAAGTGGCAATAGGTCAGTCTTAGCCTGACTTATGCGGAAAAAAGGTAACTTATGGAGAAAATAGAAGACCAGATGGAATTTCTTCTGTCGGCTGCTCTGCGCAAATGTGGGAATCTGCAGGATGCGGAGGATTTGGCCCAGGAAACTGTCCTCGCCGCTTTGCAGTATGAGGCAAAAGGGAAGCATATTGACAATATCCGCCCGTGGCTGGCTGCGGTTTTAAACCGCAAATTCTGCGACATGCTGCGCAGACGTTACCGCCGGCCCTTTATCAGTTTGGGGGAGGATTTTGACATAGCCTGTGAATTTCCTTTTTCCGTAGATCTCGAATCCATGGACGAGGCGGGGCGCGCAAGGGGTGAAATTGCTTTTCTGACAGCCACATACCGAGAGGTTATGGTGCGCCATTATATGGAAGGGCAAAGTGTGGCGGAGATTGCCGCCGCGCTTGGTATTCCCCAAGGTACTGTGAAGAGCAGGCTGTCCGTCGGGAGAAGTCATGTGAAGAAAGGAATCGACAATATGGAATATTATGAGAGACAAAGCTATAAGCCGGTCAGACTTTCAGTCAGCAACAGCGGACGCGGCGGAGTGAACGGCGAACCCCGTTCCCTTGTGGAAGAGGATCTGATCGCGCAGAATCTCTTGTACCTGGCCTATGAAAAACCAGTATATGAGGCGGAACTCGCAAGAGCCATAGGGATTCCCATGGCCTATGTGGAACCGGTTATCCGAAAACTGTTGAATGGTGAACTGATGCGGCAAACCGGGGACAGGCTGTATACGGATTTCATTCTTTATACAGCTCAGGACAGGGAGCGGTATATTCCGGCACAGAAGGATTTTGCGGCGGAACATTTTAATGAGATATGGAAACTCTATGCAGTATTTTGGGACAAGCTGAGAGAGTGTGAATTATATCGCCGATTAAATGGCGAAAAGCAAAGGGCATTGGAATGGTTTTGCTTTTTTAATATATTTGATCATGGTTCATACCGTGCTTTTGCCCATGCCTTTGCGGTGGAACAGGTATTCCCTGACAGGGCTGACGGTGGAAATTGGATTGCGTTTGGACATATTCTTGAGGAAGATTCTGAGCAGGGTAAAATAACCGAATCTTGCAAATACAGCTATGGCGGACAAAATAATCTGTGGCTTGACAATTACCTGGGGGCCCGTCGTGTGCGCATGAGTCTGTATTATCCGGAAGGTTTTCCTATGCGTTTATTTTACAGGACTGAAAATGGCATATCGGAGGAAGATCTAATCAAACTGCTTTACATCATCGAGAGCGGTATAGATATCCGTGACAGTGGCTTTGACGAGCATAAGCTGAAAAGCATCCCATGGCTTGTCGAGTGCAATATTTTACACTATAAGGGCAGCAGGCCCGCACTGAGTGTCCCGGCGCTGTACAGAAGAGACGTGGAAACACTGGATTTTCTTCTGAATGAAGCACAGTCTGCACTTGCGGAAACACTTAGAGGCCCGCTCAAGGAATTTCTCAAGGGAAAAAAGAAACGGATTCCCGTACACTTGGGGAGCGTTCCTCTGCAAAAGCAGTATATGTACAGCGATCATGCCATGCTTATGGCTACGCTGCGGCTTGCGATGGGGGAAGGGCTTATCCGTGATGAAGGATATGATCAGGGAGTACAGCCTCCCTGTCCAATGATACTGGCGATAGATGAATGAGAAACGGAGGACAAACCAATGATGCGCGATCCACAGAAAACCATCGGCAACTTAATTGACAAGCAGAAAGTTTCCTTTATAGCTTCTATCTCTGAGGACGGCTTTCCCCACATGAAAGCCATGCTCTCACCCCGCAAGAGGGAGGGCATAAAAGAGTTTTGGTTTTCCACCAACACATCCTCCATGAGAGTGGCGCAGTATCGGAAGAATCCCAACGCCAGTATCTATTTTTGTGATAAACGCTTTTTCAGAGGCGTTATGTTGACTGGCACCATGGAAGTGCTGGAAGATGATGAGAGCAAGCAGATGATCTGGCAGCGGGGGGATACCATGTATTATCCCAAGGGAGTGACGGATCCCGATTACTGCGTATTGAAGTTCACGGCGCGGAAAGGGCGCTACTATGCCAATTTCCATTCGGAATCCTTTGAGATTGAATAGAGAATGTCGAAGGGGTGTCAATTTTCCGCTGCGGCCCCAGGATGAGGCATATATGGAAATATATTTAGAATAGAGGACCAGACCATGAGATATTATATCGCTGACCTGCATTTTTACCATGGGGCTATGAATGACCGCATGGACCGCCGGGGGTTTGCCAATGTGGAAGAAATGAACGAGTACATGATCAATAAATGGAACCAAAAAGTAAGGGAGAATGATGAGGTGGTTATCATCGGGGATCTGTCCTGGGGAAATGTGGAGGAGACCTGTGAACTTACACGGCAGTTGAATGGCAGGCTGTACCTGATCCAGGGCAACCATGATCGCTTTGTAACCAAGACCACCATGGATATGAGGCGTTTTGTATGGGCCAAACCCTATGAGGAGATGTACGATAACAAGCGCAAGGTGATACTCTGCCATTACCCCATCATGTGCTACAATGGGCAGTACCGTCTGGACGAGAACGGTAATCCCAGAACGTACATGCTCTACGGCCATGTGCATGATACCCAGGATCAAAGGCTAATCGAGCAATTTCAGGAAATAACCAGGGCCACGGTCACAACGGATGCTCAGGGAAACAAAAGGCCCATTCCCTGCAATATGATCAACTGCTTTTGCATGTATTCCGACTATGAACCTCTGACGCTGGATGAGTGGATTGTCTGTGATGAAAAGCGGCGAAGAAAAGATGCTGTAAACAGTATATTGTAATTGCTTATCAAAGGAATATGTGTTAGCCAAGGATGATTACATATTCAGATCTGGTTCAGACCGGGATATTCATTATTGCCCTGATTGGATTGTGTTATAAAATCTTCAGGGATAAACGGAAATAGCCGCCACTATTACCAATAGTGGCGGCTGACCTTGTAAAAGGTTAGTACTAAAGCTTATTCGGAGGGTTGCCGCTTCTAAGGCTTTCCCTTTTTCTGTTTATAATATAATCCTAGTTCCTTAAAGTTAATCCATAGGTCATCATAGACATTGACCTTACTTACAGTTTGTGTACCCGCAAAGCGCGTATGGCATTCAACACAGCAATCACGGTGACCCCCACATCCGCGAAAATCGCCAGCCACATATTGGCATAGCCTATGGCGCCCAGCAGGAGGCAGACAAATTTTACCGCCAGGGCAAAGGTGATATTCTGGTAGACGATAGCAAGGCATTTCCGGGAAATCTTGATGCCTTTAGCAATTTTCATGGGATCATCGTCCATCAGCACCACATCAGCAGCCTCGATGGCAGCATCTGATCCCATGGCGCCCATGGCGATGCCGATATCTGCCCGGCCCAGCACCGGCGCATCGTTGATTCCGTCGCCCACAAAGGCCAGCTTTGCTTTGGGAGACTTATCTGCCAATAGTTTTTCCACTTTATTCACTTTGTCACCAGGGAGCAGTTCACTGTGTACCTCATCCACACCCAGATCCGCGGCCACTTTTTCAGCCACGGCCCTGGCATCCCCGGTGAGCATGACAGTCCTGTTTACTCCCGCTTTTTTCAGCGCGGCAATGGCCGCTTTGGAACTCGGCTTTTCAATGTCGGAGATCACGATATGCCCGGCATAACTGTCGTCAATGGCAATATGGATGATGGTACCCAGGCTGTGACAGTCCGCATAGGCCATATCCAACTGCTTCATCAGCTTGGTGTTGCCCACCGCAACCGATCTTCCGTCTACCTTTGCCACCAGCCCCTGACCGCTGATCTCCCGGATATCCGTCACCCGGCTGCGGTCGATTTCCCTGCCGTAGGCCCGCTGCAGGCTTTTGCTGATGGGATGGGAGGAGGAACATTCCGCCAAAGCGGCATATTCCAGCAATTTGGCTTCCTCCATCTCATTGTGATGAATACCGCTGACTTCAAATACGCCTTGGGTCAATGTGCCGGTCTTGTCAAAAACCACCACCTTGGTCTGAGACAGGATTTCCATATAATTGGAGCCCTTGATCAGAATCCCTTCCTTGCTGGCGCCGCCGATACCTGCGAAAAAGCTTAAGGGCACACTGACTACCAGTGCGCAGGGGCAGCTGATTACCAAAAATGTCAAAGCGCTGTATATCCAGTTCTCCCAACCCGCCGGCCGGCCTGTGATCAGATTGAAAACCGGGGGCAGCACCGCCAGCAGCAGGGCGGCGATGCACACCGCAGGGGTATAGACTTTCGCAAAGCGGGAGATAAAATTCTCCGAGCGGGATTTGCGGGAACTGGACTCCTCCACAAGTTCCAGGATCTTGGACACTGTGGATTCTCCAAATTCTCTGGTAGTCCGGATTTTCAGAACCCCTGTCATATTGATGCAGCCGCTGATAATCTCGTCGCCCACGTGGGCCTCCCTGGGAAGGCTTTCACCGGTGAGGGCGCTGGTGTTCAGATCGGAATTTCCCTCCAGAATAACCCCGTCTATGGGAACCTTTTCTCCCGGCTGCACCACGATGACGCTGCCGATGGCCACCTCGTCAGGGTCAACCTGTTCCAGCCTGCCATCCTGTTCGATATTGGCGTAGTCGGGGCGGATATCCATCAGCGCGCTGATGTTCCGGCGGCTCTTTCCCACGGCATAACTCTGGAAAAATTCTCCCACTTGATAGAAGAGCATTACGGCGATGGCCTCATTGTAATCACCGCTTTTTGTATAGACCGCCAGGGCAATGGCGCCGATGGTGGCCACAGTCATTAGGAAATTCTCGTCGCATACCCGGCCGTTTAAGATGCCTTTTCCAGCCTTCTTCAGGATGTCTGCACCGATGATCAGATAGACCGCCAGATACAGGGCCATCCGAAGCAGCCCGCTGACAGGCAAAAAATTTAAGACAATCAACATTATTGTTGATACAATGATGCGGGCCAGCATTTTTTTCTGTTTCTTGCTCATACAAACTTACCTCTACATGCATATCGCAGGTAAGCCTGCGATACTGCGTTAATACGTATTTGAATGTTATACATTCAAACTTACCTCTACATGCATATCGCAGGCAAGCCTGCGATATTGCGTTAATACGTATTTGAATGTTATACATTCAAACTTACCTCTTCGTGGATATTGCTGGCTGCGCCTGCAATATCCCTTAATGCGTATTTGGATGTGCAACATCCAAACTTACCTCTACCCTGCATGTTGTTAAAAGCAGGCTTATCAAAGTTCAATCTCACAATCGGGTTCTACCTTTTTGCAGGCTTTCAGCACGGCCTTCATAACCGTCTTCGGATCCTGCCCCTCCTCAAATTCCACATTCATCTTCTGGGTCATAAAATTCACGGTGGCGGAAGCTACGCCCGGGGTCTTGCGGGTGGCATCTTCCATCAGATTGGCACAGTTTGCGCAGTCAACTTCGATTTTGTAGGTTTTTTTCATGATTGATCATCCTCCTGATTTTGTTTTACAACTGCTCTGAGAACAGTTGCCAAGATTTTGCGGACAGCCATGTGTCCATAAATTTAATAATTAAACACTTGTTTAATCGAAGTATAATATGAATCCTATCAAATGTCAATAGTTTTTCTGAAATAAACAGGGAGCAGTTTTAACAGGGATATGGATGAAAGAATTGACAGGCAGTTAAAATCTTCTATATAATGATATTGAGAGCCATGTTCAGGGAAATCAAATTCCGGACATAATATATGCGCTGAACCTGATCTTTATGGTGTATGCAATCATAAATGTGCTGATGCATTTGGGTATGTCTGATGTTGGATTACGGAAAGGAAGTATTGCGGATGGAAAAATTTATGCTTCCTCACCGTCACGGTGAGGGACAAACGGAGGAATATTTGCGGGAGCAGCTTGACAGGCCGGAGACATTTCAGAATGTGGCCGATACGTTTCGGCTGCTGGACGATACCAGCAGAGTGCGCATCTTCTGGCTGCTGTGTCACTGCGAGGAGTGCGTGATCAACATATCAGCCATGGTGGATATGTCCAGTCCCGCCGTATCCCATCACCTGCGGCAGCTCAAGGCAAACGGCCTGATTGTCAGCCGCCGGGAGGGCAAGGAAGTCTACTACAGGGCTGCGGATACGGAAGAAAGTCAGCTGCTGCATCAAGCTATTGAACAGATTATGGAGATATCGTGTCCTGTTAAGTAGACAACTTATGTATATAAAACGGGTTTTTGTGGAAGGGGATAAAACAGATATTCTAATGGGCATCCATTTTACAATAGTTTGTGTAGGTACGGTTCCCGACATCTTTATTCATCGGCTTCTGAGAAAATCAAATGATAAAATGGATTTACAATAGATGTTATGCAGCGGGGATATATTTTAAAAGGAAGCGATAGTTTTTATATAAAATATAAGCAGGGTGATAGCACAAAAATGTTTTCACCCTGCTTACATCACAACATTTATCCCTTTTTCACAGGGATCCAGAGTTCGCAGATCAGCCCTTGTTCCCCTGTTTCAAAATAAATCTCAAAGTCGGTATCATCGGTCTGTTCATACCCGGTCTGGGGGACAAACTCTTTATAAAACTTGCTCCATGTCTCACCGATGCAGTCACCGTTCGTTCCCATACACTTGAACACCGCATAATCCATGGGTTTCGTCTCCCAGATGGAATAGCCGTCGGCTAATAACTTATCCAGATCGGAAGTATTGGTCTCCTCATCCACAATTACGCCTATTCCGTAGTTGAAGTGTGTCTCATTTTTTACGGCGGGGCTGCACAGTCCGTACAAATCTTTTTTGCCCGCTGACCGGAGTGATAAGAGAGGATTCAGGAGGTTCTTTTTGTGGCACTCTTCCCAGAAATCCGGGATGCTGTGATCATTGTCGTCATTAATAATTTCATTTGGAAATGCCCTGACCATAGCGATAAATTTTTTCCCGCTCCAACGATCAATTCTGTAGTTCATAATACTACCACCTTTCACTATTATTTTAATTACAAGGGGATTAAATAAATGCAGTTCTGTGCCTTTACGCTTGGCCTGTCTGGGGCTCACCCCGTGAAAGCGGGAGAAAGCTTTTGAGAAACTCTCAGGCGTATCATAGCCGTATTTGTAGGCGGCCTCAATCACGGAGATATCTGTGGACTGAAGTTCCTGACCCGCCAATGAAAGGCGCCTGTTCCGAATATACTCGTTGGCGGTCATATCTGCCATAAAACTGAATGTCCGGTGAAAATTGTAGCTGGACATATAGATGCTTTTGGCCACATCCTCATAATTGATATCTTCAAGAAGATGCTCCTCCATATAACAGATGGCCTGTTGTATAAGCTGTGCTGATTTCATCCGTAACCTCCCTTGTATAGAACAGTATAGTGGATTTGCAGCGGAAAATCCTGCCTTTGTTTGCCCGGATATGTCCGACTTTTTTATACTGTTTAACAGTTTAAATTTCCGAGTAACCTGACTACATAACGCCAGCCATATACGTTTAACCAGTGCAGTACGGTAAATTCTGGCGTTATGTAGTATAATTATACCAGAAAACCAGTAATACAAGATAAAAATTTTCAGGGACGGGATTGCACTTTTGTAAAAAGGCTTTTCAATTAAAACGGGATATGATACACTATAAAAAAGCGTCTCCTCTATTAATGAAATGATACCGGCATTTCAACAGTGGAAGGAGAGGGCTTTTATTATGTTACGGCAATTGAGAAATGTTCTCTGCAAGTGATGTGGCTGGCCAATATATACAAAAACAGGCTCTGACGCAGTGGCAAGTCGCCCTTACTTTGTATATATTGCCCGTCCACTGTTACCAGAAAGAGAGTTTCGCAATCGCCTGGGTGAAAGAAAAAGCGAAAAGGAGAGATGGGAAAGTGACCGGGAAAAGAGAGAACTCCCGCAGCCGGGAGATCAGACGGAGCCTTAATGGCAGAATATTGAGAAGTACAACTCTCAATATCTTAATATTGGTGATTGTATGTTGCGGGATAATGGCCAGATCCATGCAGGAACTGGCCAACAGCATTCTGCTGGACAGTCTGCAGCCTATGGTGCGGCAGTCAGCCAAGACTGTGGAGGCCAATGTACATATGTTGGCGGATCGGATGATGACGATAGCAGGAGACCCCCGCATGGGAGGAAAAGATTCGGAAGTGCAGGCCAATCGGGAGGAACTTTTGATAGAGGCTGCTGAAATCTATGAGTTTTATTCTATCGCCCTGTATGATTTGGAGGGGCAGTTGCTTCTGGAAAACAGTAATGCGCCGGAGAGCCTGGAAGAGAATTTTTTTACTCTGTTAAAAGAAACCGATAACCTTACCACATCCTCATCTACTATCTTAAATGATAAATTGGGAATCACCATGGGTATGCCGGTGAAAGAGGACGGAGAAACAGCTTTGTATGTGGTGGGAATCTATAAATATGACGCGCTTAATGATGTTATCAGCAGTATTAACCTGGGGAGACATTGTACGGCCTATATGGTAAACCGGGAGGGAATCGTGATGGGACACCCGGATCAGTCTAAGGTGCTGGAAGGCAACACCCTGGCTGGCTTAAGCGGCGGAAATGTGGAGGCGATCAGCCGCGTGACCGCCGGAGAGACTGGGTCTACGGAGTTTGTTGTGGAAGGGCAGACCATGTTGGTGGCATTTTCTCCCATCCGGGGCACCCAGTGGTCTATAGTGATCCAGGTTCCCAAGTCGGATTACGCCCAATTGATCAACGGGGCCATGATGGCGGCAATATTATGTACTCTGGCAGTGCTGGTTGTTTCCATATTGCTGGTTCTGCGCCTGGCCACATCCATATCCCGGCCGGTGAAAAGTGTGACGGGACGAATGGTAGCGCTCTCGGACGGCGATCTGCATACGGAGGTGGGCCTTGTACACAGCGGTGATGAGCTGGAGGTACTGACCAAAACTCTGGATGCCACCGTTGACAGCGTCAATCGTTATATATCGGATATCCAACAGGTGCTGACCCATGTGGCGCAGGGAGATTTGTGCGTGGAGCCTCAGGTGGATTATAAGGGCGACTTTGCCTTGATTCGGGAGAGCCTGGGTACCATACTTCGGTCAATGAATGAGACCATCGCTGGGTTCAAAGCCGCTGCCGCCCGACTTGCCAGTATGTCCGTGGAACTGAACGGGCAATCAGGCCAATTGCATCATGCCTCAATGGAGCAGAACCAGTCTACGGAGGCGCTGGTCCATGAGGTGACAAATGTGAAAGAAAGGCTATCCAGTGTTACAGAGAGCAGCGACCAGACTCGGATTAAGACGGAAGAAATTGCGCAATGCGTTCAGGAGGCCAATGTGAGGATGGCTTCCCTGTCAGGCGCAATGGACAATATCAACGCCAATGCACAAGAGATTTCCAAGATAGCCAAAGCCATTGAGGATATTGCCTTCCAGACCAGCATCCTGGCTCTCAATGCCTCTATAGAGGCGGCCCGGGCCGGAAGTGCCGGGAAGGGATTTGCCGTGGTGGCCAGCGAAGTCCAGCAGTTGGCTGCCAAGAGCGCCGAGGCGGCGAAAAATGCCACGGATATGATGGACGGTACCAGGGAAACCATTCAGGCAGGTGTGAAATTGACTGCCGATACGGCCAGTTCCCTTGAGGCTATTTCTGTTGTCTCTGACCAGATCAGTGCCATTTCCGATCATTTGGTGACAGCGGTACACGGCCAGGAGAGCGCCCTGGCGATCATGGAGGAACGTATCAGCGCCATCTCCACCATTGCCGACCAGAACCTGCAGAATGCCGGTGGTATGAAACAGTCCAGCGGAATGCTGGAGAAAGAGGCGGAAGCTCTCAGATCCCAAGTGGTAAAATTTAATTTGAAAGAGGTGCGCAGCAGATGAAAAAAATCGTAACCGTATTATTGCTTTTCGCGCTGCTTGCAGTGCCGCTGACGGCTTGCGGTACGGCGCAGGAGGGGCTTCAGGATGGCTATTACACAGCGCAGGCCGCTCAGTTCAATTTTGGCTGGAAAGAATATATAACCATTATTGTCAAGGGAGGAAGCATTGTCTCCGTGGAGTACAATGCCGAGAATGCCAGCGGTTTTATCAAGAGCTGGGATAATGCCTATATGCAGACCATGCTCCATACGAATGGCACCTATCCTAACGAGTATACCCGCTATTATGCAGGACAGCTTCTGGAGGGACAGGGGGAGATAAGCATTGATGCTATAACGGGGGCGTCTTCCTCCCATAGTTCTTTTCTAAAGCTGGCCGAAGCGGTACTGGAACAGGCCAGACGGGGAGACTCCAGCGTGGTGTATGTAAATACAACAGAATAAAGTGAATTTTAGTTGAAGACTGAAAATGGAGCATTCATTGATATATCTTTAGAAGATGTATTGATGGGTGCTCTTTTTTTGGAAATAAATCGTGAAAACTAGCTGCCTGATGATAACCGGGATTGGCTTTTTCTATCCCGGTTTACCCGGTGTATAATATTGTTTATATTCGTGGCTTATGGCAGTATTACAGTGGAAAATATCCTGTATGTTCTGCTCGGCAATATTTCTGCGTTGGGGCTGTGGGCGGCGGACGGGCTGCTGGCATTGGCGGCAGCCGCGAAGAGCGTGATGATAATGCGGACAGGTATGAGAAAGTGGCGTAAAACTTATTTGGATGCACAGGAATTGGAAAGCGCCAGTCGGCGCAGTCATCCTCGTACAATAAAGCCATGATGACTTTCCTGCCCGCAGTGATAACTTTTTGCTGCGGCATTCTGATTTATCTGCTGCCGGCTTAATCCTGCTGATCGGCATGGTGTTGATGCATCACGTACCGCTATCTACGGATTGCTGCGGCAGCAGGCATGAGGGCTGTCCGGATGTTATTTGCCGAGGGTATGGCCGCGGCCTACTGCGGGATGGCATTGGGGTAAATACGCTCCATCCTGGCATCGTCAAAATGGATATCCATAAATTGTTCCCACTGGTGCGCTGCTTCAAGTCCATTTGCCCGTGAATCGTACCGCATCAGTGCCAACACGGACACAAGTATATCGGCAGCCATGAATAATACAAGTCCCGCTGTCAGTATCCGCCCGGTCTTACGCAGTATCAGCGCTATCAGTTTTGCGATTCGGGGATACAGGAGACGAAACCACGCCACGGCGGCAATTCCCCAGAAAAAGCAGTACAGCAAATTGATTCTGCCGCCCAGATTAAAAGGGATGCCGCTGTAATCCCAGAAAACTTTTCCGAACACGATCTCCGTGAATACACTGCAGATGTACTCATATGCACCGCCCAGCAGGGTGCCCACCAGAAATAGGCGGGATTCCTTTTTATTGCGATCCCTGTAGAGCAGGGCTGTGACCAGGGCGATGGCCAGTCCCCAGACGACGCTGAAAGGTCCCCATACCAGGCTGCTCCTGCTCATCCATACGCCCATGGTGATACGGCAAAAGACAGTTTCCACAAGATCTCCCAGCAATGCCCCTATCAAAAAGAGCCAGAACAGATGCGTAAGGGTACAACTCTCCGTGTCCTCTTTCTCTTTGGGCGCTTCTTCCCGGGTTGTGGCCGGGTAAGCCCGCCGGATACGGTTCTCCATGCGCCAGGAGATCCTGGCGCCTAAGCGGAAGGTCCACTGCTGCATTTTCTGGCTCCACCGAAACAGACGGGGGAGCTTTTTTTCCATATGGTAGACAAACAAAAGAGAGCCTGTCAGATCCAGCAGGCCCACAGCCGTCAGGCCCCACACAATGATTTTACGGCCCAGGATGGGCAGGAGGTGGTACAGGCCCAGAATCATGCCGTTGGCATACTGCACCACCACATAGCCCAGCACACCCCAGAGCAGGGAGTATTGCAGGCAGATGTAGCCGTCCAGGTTCCACTTCTTATTGGAATAGTCCCACCATTTCTTTTGTTTCATTCTCTCCAGGATTTTTCCGGTGAACCATTCCACGGCAGTAGCCACCACCATGCATCCCAGAAAGAGAAAGAAAGTGTCATTTCTCAGATCCTGTAAAACAATGGTCAAAAAGGTTCCTGTAAAACCATAGATAAAGCAGAACGGTCCGGAGGCAAAGCCCCGGTTCCGGAAATCTTTTTCCTTGATAGTCGCCACTGTGGTCTCCGCCATCCATGCCAGAAACGAATATGTAAAAAAGAGCATGGTGATATCGTAAAATGTGTGATTCATATTATTTCTCCTGTCATGAGTTATATATTAATACTAAACCATACCCTTACGGCATGGTCAATAGGCATTTTAACTAAGAAACTTGACATTTTGCGGAAACAGGCGCAGAATATTCGAGTAGACACAGTGGTAAGGAGAGACGGTGGGATGGTACGGCAGCAGATAGAACTTTTGCCCCGGACAAGGGAAAACGCGGAACTATATTTCTATAAAACCCAGGATGAAGAGATCTGCGCAGTGCTGCCGTCTGCCAACAAAACGGTGGAGGAGGCGCTGACGGCCTATGATAAGGCGTCTCTTCCCGATGCGACCAGCTTTGGCAGGAGCATCTATTGGGAGGGGCGGTATATCGGCGATATCTGGTGTTATTGTATTAACCGGGACGAAACACCAAATGCAATGCTGAGTTACTGCATTTTTGAGAAAGAATATTGGGGCCGGGGAATGGCCACCGCCGCGGTGAAACTTTTTCTTGGACAAATCAGGGAACGGTTATCCCTTCGGTCGGTGGGGGCGTTTACTTATGCGAACAACGAAAGTTCTATCCGGGTTCTGGAGAAGAATGGTTTTGTCTGTAAAGAGCGTTTTGTTGAGGACGGACGGGAGTCGGCATATTATGAGAGAAATTTTTAGGAGATAGAATATGTGCCTTGAGAATATTCCTACATCGTGAGAAAGTACATGTTTCGGGACTTGACAGAAACCTCCGTTTGACAGCGGAGGTTTCTGCTATCATAAAATAAATGTAATGAAGTTTGGATGTTTCACATCCAAATACGCATTAACGCAGTATCGCAGTCTCAGCCTGCGATATGCAGGAAAGAGGTAAGTTTGGAAGTAAAACTTCTAAATACTGATTAACGCAATAACACGGGCACAGTTATGCAGGAACAAAGTAAGTTTGTAAAAAAGGTGTTTACAGAGTAGACAATATATGGTATGTTTAAAATGTAGACATGCATGTTTATGAAAAATACACATTGGTAAAATGGCACAGACTCCGTAGAAATCCAGGAAAGAGGTAGGCGACCCGCCCGCGATATGCAGAAAAGAGGTTACTATGAAAGAATTAAGTACAGCCGAATGGCATGTGATGGAAAGTTTGTGGAAGGACAGTCCCAAGGTGGGCAGCCAGGTGGTGGCGGACTTAAAGGATAGTGTGGGATGGAGCCGCAGTACAACCCTGACCATGCTGAAACGCATGACGGACAAGGGGCTGATTTCCTGTGAGGACGGGGAAAGCATGAAGGTTTACCGGCCTCTGCTGGAGCGGGAGGAAGCCGCCCAGAAGGAGACGGAAAGTTTTCTGGATCGGGTATATCACGGGAGCCTGAGTATGCTGTTGAATCATTTTGTGGAAAAACAGTCCTTGAGCCAGGAGGAGATTGCGCAGCTGCGCAGAATTTTGGATCAGGCGGATGAAAAGTAAGAAAGGCAGTGTCAAGGATACTATGAAGAACAGAAATAGGAATATTATGAAGAAAAAAAGTTGGAAAAGATCCATTACGGCGGGGATGATTGTGTTGGCGCTGGTTCTGGGGGCCTGTGGGCAGCCGGGTGTGCCGTCTGAAAGTGAGCAGGAGTTTGGAATTTCCATTGCCGGGGCGGAGGGGCCTGAGGGTGGCACGGAAAATGTGGGAGACCCTGGGACAGGCAGTTCATATGTTTTGGAAACGGTGCAGTCCCCGGCAGGCAGTACATCTGCCGATGTTCCGGGTGCGGGCAATGAAGGACAGGGGGGCAGTACATCTGCCGATGTTCCGGGTGCGAGCAATGAAGGACAGGCAGGCAGTACATCTGACGATGTTTCGGGTACGGGCAATGAAGGACAGGGGGGCGGCATATTGCAGCCCACCTATATCGGCAGCTGGAAAGTGACAGAATATTGTTATCCCTCCACACCCTGCGGCTTATCCCAGCTGGAAGTGGATGTGTTGATTGGCAGTGAACTTATCTACACTTCGGAGAACTTCAGCTGTAACCAGAGAGTGGTGGAAAACGATGGATTTGGCTATGAATTTTCATTTTATGACAGCCTGGCGGAGTTTGAGCAGGATTATAAAGTCTCGGTGAACAATTGGTTTGAAGAGGGAGACACAGGCTTGGTAAAATCCGGGTTTCTGACTATAGAGGAAGGGATTTTCGGCGACAGCTTCAGCTATATGGAGGAGCAGCCGGACAAAATGTTGATCTGTTATTACGGAGTGGTGTTTCTGGCAGTCAGGGAACAGACTTCAACAGTTCCGGCAACTCAATCATCCCGTGACAATGCATACAGGGAAGCGCTCAACAACCTGTTGTATTATAACCAGCTGCCCCTCGGACAGGATAGCGATATATCTCACACGGTTTATTTTGCCATACAGGATATAGATGGGGACGGCAGGGAGGAACTGCTGATTAATTATGAGGGGACCATGATGGCGGCCACCCAGGAAATGGTTTATGACTACGATGAAAACAAGGGTGTACTCTACAGGGAGATTTGGGATTTTCCGGAAATTATGTTCTACGGCAACGGCTATGCCCGGTCGGACATGTCTCATAATCATACCTGGTCAGAGTTCTGGCCCTATAATCTCTATCGATATAACGATGGAACGGATCAGTATGAACTTGCGTATGTGGTTACTGCCTGGGACAAGGCGTTGGTAAAGGCAGACACGGACGGCAATCCTTTTCCGGATGCGGTGGATGTCAGCGGCACAGGCCGGGTTTTTATGATTGAGGACAGTACTGCAGGGCAGGTTTTAGGGCCTATGGACACGGCAGATTATGAGAAATGGTACTCGGACATGTTAGGGGAGTATGCCCAGAACAATACGGTTGTAGTGTGGCAGCTGCTGGCGGAAGAGAATCTGAGAAATCCGGGGTGACAGGAATGATGGAATGGGTGCTATCGGCAAGTGTGTTAATTATATTGGTGATTATCATCAGGAAACTGCTCAAAGGAAAAATCTCCTGTTGGGTACGGTACGGTCTGTGGCTGTTGGTGGCGGTTCGTCTGCTGGTTCCTGTATCGCTGATGGAAAGCGCATTCAGCATTGCCAATTTATTGCCGGAAAGCCGGGCGGGAGGGCAAACGGGAGGAAACAGTACCATGGCTTCCCGCAGGACGGATCAGGAGCAGGGCAGAATATTCCGGCAGGAGGAAATGCCGGATAGCCCGGCGCCGGGCATGGCTGTGCTTACTGCCCCATACTTGGTAGAGGATGAACATCCCTCGAAGGGGGGTGTAAGCTATGCAGAGGAAAAGGCTGACGCTTTATCGGGGAGTGATGTTCGTGATAAAACAGCGTTATCAAAAATAGAAATAACCATAGGAATGGTATGGCTGGCAGGTTCGTGCCTTCTGGCGCTGTGGTTATCGGGTGTAAATGGGATCTTTCGATGGAAAGTGCGCGGAAACCGATTACCGCTGTGGGTATCCGGAGATTTACAAAGGCAGCTTCCTGTGTATGTGACGGACGAGATAAGCACACCCTGTATGTATGGCCTGTTGCGTCCTGCCGTCTACATAACGGCGCGGACGGCAAAGGATGCACAAGTGCTGGATATGGTGCTGCGGCATGAGCAGACCCATTACCGTCACGGCGACCATATCTGGTCGGTGGTACGGATGCTGTGCCTGTGCCTTCACTGGTATAATCCCCTGGTGTGGGCGGCGGTGAGATTGTCCCGCCAGGATGGGGAACTGGCTTGTGATGAAGGCGTACTGCGGCAGATGGGGGAGGAGAACCGCAGGATATACGGCGAAGCGCTGCTGATCCTGTCCACGGAACATAAGCCCACACTGCGCAGTTCCCTGAATCTGGCCACTTCCATGTCCGGCACCAAGAAACAGTTGAAAGAGCGGTTGTCTGTTCTGGTCACAAGGCCGCGAATGGCAGCAGGTACGGCTGTGTTGGTATTTCTGCTGGCGCTGGGACTGATGGCCTGTACGTTTACCGGCAGGGCAGAGGCTCATGAGGAGGAACCGATACCAGAGAAAGCAGATATAGTAAAAGCAACTCAGCGCGGAGGAGTAGAAATCGGAGGCGGAAAAGAATCCGATGACGGGCAGGAGACAGGACCTGAAGGGGAAAAAGAATCCGATGACGGGCAGGAGACAGGACCTGAAGGGGAAAAAGAATCCGATGACGGGCAGGAGACAGGCTCTGAGATCGTAAATATAGACCCGGTTGAGGCGGCAGCGATATATGACAACTGGGACGCCCAGATCCGGGAATATTATGACGCGGACGAAAATCCGGTGGCGGAAGTGACGGAGGGGGATGTCACCCGAAAGCTGACTTTTGTGGAAACGTATTGGTCAGTGTCCGCGGCGGAGGCACAGTTTTCTCATGAAGTTCTGTATTGGGCCTGTCAGGCATTGCTGGAACTGGAGCAGTGGACCGGCACTCAGGTGACGGAGGTCTGCTATACAGTATCGGAATTTGGCGACTTTTCTTTTGGCCTTACACCGGAGGATATGATGCATGACCGGACGTTCTATAGCAGATGTTACAACGGTCTGTCCTTTATCTGGGGAGAGGTGATTGAAAGTATTTACTATTCCACGGATATGGATGTGTGGTATTCTCCGGTGAAGCAGTATACCACACCGCCAGGGTATGACAAGATGACCACGGAGGAGAGGCTGATCTGGTTTTTTGAGCGTTCTGCCATTGCCCGGGGCAGTAAGGTGGAAGAGGTCATCTATCCCTGGGAGGGGAGTGATTACCTGTTTAGAACGGATCAGGGGACATATTATGATTTTGCCGCCACAGAGGGAATAGATACATTGGGAAAAGGGCTGTATCTCGCAGGGCCCTATGACGGTTATCCGCAGCATTGAGAATGGGGGGAGCAGAAATGGCTCCCCCTTGTCAAGTATCATTGCTTTTTGGATCTCCTGATAATTCTTGGGATACGGGAAGACATTCTGAAAATTTGCGCAATACAAAAGAAGCTTTTTCTGGTAAGCTATATATAGACAGATAAAAAGCAGGAATTATGAGGAGGGGAAAATCAGGTGGCCCAGATACATTTGCGGATTGCGGATTTGCGGCGGCAGAAAAAAGTGACTCAGCAGGAATTGGCGGACCGGGTGGGGGTGTCCTACCAGACGGTGAGTCGTTGGGAGACGGGAGTGGGAGAGCCGGAGTTGTCCCTGCTGGCAGTGCTGGCGGAGTATTTCCAGGTGTCAGTGGATCAGCTGCTGGGACTGACTCCCCTGGAGGGGGAGACTTATGTGCCGGAGAGGACGGGCACACAGGATTTCTGGAATCAGAAGCGGGAGTACCTGCTGCGCACCCGAAAAGGGTATTATAACGAGGATTATGTGGAATTTCTGATAAGAAAAGTCTGGAAGCTGGAGAAACCGGTGTCCGTGCTGGACTGCGGCTGCGGATATGGGTATCTGGGGCTTCTGTTTCTGCCTTGGCTGGCGGAGGGCAGCAGCTATACCGGGATTGATTTTGCCGAGGAACTGATTGCCACAGGGCGGGAGATTTTCCGGGAGAGGCAGCTGGAGGCGGATTTTATTCAGGGGGATGTGTTTGCCTATGAGAGCAGACAACAGTATGACATGGTAATCTGCCAGGCAGTACTGCGGCATCTGGACAATCCGGAGGACTTTATCCGAAAGATGATCCGGCTGGCCAAGCCCGGCGGATATGTGATCTGCATTGACGCCAACAGGGAGTTTGAGTGTGACGGGCTGTATATCGACGGCATGGATTACCAGGTGCTGTGCAGGCATGACGGTTTGGAAAAAAAGTGGGCGATGGAGTTGGAGAAGCAGGGGAGAGACTATGCGGTGGCCATCCGCACTGCCCATATTATGAAAAGGCTGGGGCTGCAGGAAGTGGATGTGCGGATGAATGACCGGGTGGAACTGGTGACGCCGGACCGGCCAGAGTACGAAGAGAAAAAGAGAGATTTTCTGGACTACAACGACTGGAACACGGGACTCAGCGACCGGGAGAGGGAGCAGGTGATTCTGCACTTGCTGTCCCACGGTCTGGACCGGCGGGAAGCCCAGCAGTACTGTGACCGCAACCGGGTTATCACTGGCTTCTTCCGGGAGCACCAGGCGGCAGGCTATACTTTTGTAAAGGGGCATATGATCACTTATGGGAAAAAGAGTATTGTTGATTGATATGTATGGGGTGATTATAGAGGAGAGCAAAGGAAATTTTATTCCCTATACTCTGGCGCATTTCCCGGAGGCGGAGCATCCGAGGCTGATTCGGGCTTTCCGGCAGGAGCAGCTATTTACCCGGGCGGGAAACGGAGAGATGGGGTCGGAGGAGTTCTTGACGAGGCTGGGGTACGCGGATCCGGTTGGGGCCATGCGGGACTATCTGGAAAACTGGCTTACACTGGATCCGGGATTTAAGCCCTTTGTGGAGAGACTTAGCCGGAGGGATCTGGATTTTGTGCTGCTTTCCAATGATGTGGCGGAGTGGAACACCTGCCTGATGGAACTGTATGAACTGGACATATACTTTAAAGATGTGATTGTCAGCGGACAGATACATATGCGCAAGCCCCAGGAGGAGATTTTCCGATACACCCTGGAACGGTTGGGCTGCTCTGCCAGGGAATGCGTCTTTGTGGACAATTCGGCGGCCAATCTGCGGGCGGCGCAGCGGCTGGGAATCCGCACCGTGCATTTTAACCGGGACGGCGAGCCTTATGAGGGCTGTCAGGTGGAGGATTTTCAGGAGTTGGCGGAAATGTTGGAGACGGGGATCGAGTAAAAAGCATATTTACAAAGAGTGTACCGGTCCATCTGCGGATAGCAAAGCAGTCCGAAGGTTGTGCGATTTATTAGGAAAGAAGTAGAACATTGACAGAATGGAGAAGAGATTATGGCGGAGATTTTGTGCTCCACAGGAGCGTTGATTGGCAAGGCAAATAACAGAGACTATCATTTGATCGGGAAATTAGCGGGGCTGCTGCAATGTGACGGGTACGAATTTATGATGTACAGTTCCTGGTATGGGGAATGGGAGATATTGGCGGATTATCTGGTCGGTTTGAACCTGTATATGCCGGTGGCGCATTGCGACAAGCGGATTGGGGAAGCTGTCAGTCAGGGGGAAGATGTGACTGAGGCATGCAGTGAAACCATGGAAAAATACCGTGTGAACTGTGAATTGGCCCGGCGGATTGGGGCAAAGGCATTGGTTTTGCATCTGTGGGGCGGTATGGCCTCTGACCAGCATTTTGACTACAATATGCGGGCTTATCCCAGACTGCGGGATGTGGCCGAAGAATATGGGCTGGATCTGCTGGTGGAAAATGTGGTCTGCAATAAAGAAAATCCGCTGCAACATCTGGGCCAGCTGGCGCAGGCTTACCCTTATGTGCATTTTGTGTGGGATACCAAGATGGCGGCTTTTCATCAGGAGGAAACCCTGCTGTACAGTCAGGATTATGCCTGGATCTGGCAGCAGGGTCATATCCGTCACTACCATGTGAATGACTATGACGGGGGCTATATGGACTGGAGCAGGCTCAACGGAGCCGTGCTGCCCGTGGGGGCGGGACATATCAATTTTGATGCCTTTTTCCGGCATATCCGCCACATAGGGTATGACGGCAGCTTTACCGTAGAGGCAACGGCCTTTGGAACTGACGGATCAGTGGACGTAGAGATGCTGAACCGATGCTTTGGGCGGATTCGGGAAGGGCTTAATCCGTGAATGCCTGATATGTCGCAGCTGGCATTTGCGGAGCATTCCGATGCGCTGAACGGGCAATGTCACGCTTAATTTGACAGTTAAAAATTTTTAGGTTCATCGCAGATTATCTACAGCCTCGCGGATCAGTTCGATCAGCCAGTCAAGAGACATTTCTCCCAGTTCCTGCCCGGCTGCCCCGGCATCCCGCTGTCTGACAGATACTGTGTGATTACACTTTTCTTTTTCTCCCACAATGAGCATATAGGGGACCCTGTCCATTCGGGCCTCCCGGATTTTATATCCCAGTTTTTCATCTCTCTTGTCAATTTCTACTCGAATGTTCCGTATTCGCAGCTGCCCGGCGACCTCCTTTGCGTAATCCAGGTACTTGTCGGAGACGGGCAGTACCTTGACTTGAACCGGAGAAAGCCACAGGGGAAATTTCCCTGCATAGTGCTCGATCAGGATGCCGATAAAGCGCTCGATGGAGCCGAAGATCACCCGGTGCAGCATGATGGGACGGTGCTTCTCGCCGTCTGCCCCCGTATATTCTATGCCAAATCTTTGCGGCAGCTGGAAATCCAGTTGAATGGTTCCGCATTGCCAAGTTCTGCCGATGGAATCCCTCAGATGGAAATCCAGCTTCGGTCCGTAGAATGCGCCGTCCCCCTCATTTATCACATAGGATTTGCCCATTCCGCTGACTGCGTCCGCCAATGCTTTTGTGGCAAGCTCCCACTCTTCATCACTGCCGATGGAATTGTCAGGTCTGGTGGACAATTCAATTTCATAGGAAAATCCAAATTTGTCATAAACCTCGTCTATGAGCCGTATAACACCCCGGATTTCATCCTGGACCTGCTGCCGCGTCATAAAAATATGGGCGTCATCCTGGGTGAGACATCGCACCCGCATCAGGCCGTGGAGAGTCCCGGATTTTTCATGCCGGTGTACCAATCCCAGTTCTCCCATTCTCAAAGGGAGATCCCGATAGGAATGGGGCTGCAGATTATAAACCAGCATTCCGCCGGGGCAGTTCATGGGCCGGACGGCAAAATCCGTCTCGTCAATTACAGTGGTATACATTTTGTCCCGGTAATAGTCCCAGTGACCGGAGGTCTCCCACAGCCTGCGGTTCATTATCATGGGGGTGGAGATCTCCATATAACCCTCCCTTGTGTGGATTTTACGCCAGTAATCAATTGATTTTTGATAATCAGCCCTTTGGGCAGCAAAAAGGGAAATCCCGGTCCCTCGTCCAGCAGGGCAAACAGTCCCAATTCCTTTCCAAGCCTGCGGTGATCCCGGGCTTTGGCTTCCTCCAGTCGGTGAAGATATTCCTGCAGTTCGGCTGCGCTGGGAAAAGAGATACCATATATCCTGGTCAGCATCTGATTATTCTCGTCTCCCCGCCAGTAGGCCCCGGCGACAGACAACAGTTTGATGGCCTTGATGGGACTGGTGTTGGTGAGGTGGGGACCGGCACAGAGCTCAGTATAATCTCCCTGTCTGTAGAAAGTGAGTTCCTCGGCATCCGGCAGTTCATGAATCAACTCCAGCTTAAAGTCCTCTTTGGCATTTTCCATAAAGGACAGAGCCTCCTTCCGGGATACGGCCCGGACCTGGAGGGACAGGGAGTCCCTCACGATTCTTTTCATCTCTTCCTCCGCCGCAAGCATATTCTCCTCCGAAAAAGGAAATGAAAATGCGAAATCATAGTAGAATCCGTTGTCCGTAGCCGGGCCGATGGCGCATTTTGTATCCGGGTACAGATGTTTGACCGCCTGTGCCAACACATGGGCGCTGGTGTGCCAGAATGCTTTCTTTCCCTCCCTTTCGTCAAAGTTAGAGGTGGTGATCTCTCCGTTTTTGTGTAGAACCTTCATTGTCTGTTGCTCCTCGCTTTCTTAATTAGTGTTCCGCATATTCCCTGTATACACACATTCCGGTACTCAAAATCTTATTATTTGATCTTAGCAGTGTACAATTCGGGAAAATGCAGTTTTGTGTTCTGCTGTATAGCTATTAAGCAGTTGCAACAACATAAGAAAAGCACCCACAAGACTATTGTCATAGTCTTAAGGGTGCATCTGCACGGTTCCACCTTAACTTTTCACTTCGGATTCCAGTAAATCCTATCCTTTAACGCAGGCATACGGTAACGCTTACATATACTTTCGGCATTACGGCTCGGGAATGGTTTTCGTCTATGGTCCTCATAAACGGCTTCCACCAAAATGCCGCTCTCTCTGAATGATTCATATAAACTACTCTTTTCCGTCATTGCTTTTCCTATGTCATTAAAGCCAGATTAGCAGAGAACTTAATATTTGTCAATAGAAAAATAACGCGGACAAAAGCCGCCGGGCTGTATGTTCGCCGGTTCTCGGAAGAGTATGAGACTGAAAGGTTAAAGCAGGATAAACCTGTCATACTACTTATTTGCTGCATTCATGCCCTCTCGAAATTCCTCAAAACTTCTCACACCGGGTGCCGTCATATACCATTTTTTCAACTTATCTCGATCCTGCTCGTCCTCAATAAGTCTGCGGATATCCTCTGGTATCTCTCCCAGGTGTTCCAAAAAGTTATATATGACCTGTCGCTCCCCTGCCAACATGCCTTCGGCTATTCCCTGGGTTTTTCCTTCAGCAATTCCCTGGGTTTTCCCTTCAGCAATTCCCTGAGCTTTCCCTTCGGCAATTCCCTGAGCTTTCCCCTCGGCAATTCCCTGAGCTTTCCCCTCGGCTATTCCTATTGCTATACCTATGGCCTTTCCTGCCTCACGGCCATCCTCAAATGCTTCCTCTCGTTCCACTGAGACCGCTTCATCGTAATTCCACTGCGTGTACAACATATTTGCCACCTCCGATCCATAATTCTTCATAAATTCCATCAGGATGCCCTCTTCTATGCAATCCTTCACTGCCTGGGTGATTGCGGAATCCCGAGTCAAACCAGCTCTCAAGTAGTCCTTGATCTGCTGGATGAACCAGGAATACTCGTACATCGGACGGCATTTTTCCAGAATTTTATGTCCTGACGGAAGATTGATATTGATCACTTTCACTTCCAATTCTAACATAGGGTGTTCCATTTTTTCAATATAGGCATCCGAAAGCCGCAGTATTTTTTCTGCCGGCTGCGGATCGTCGCCATTGTAAAAGACAAAAAACTCCGGTGTGGGTATTTTAACCAGTTTGCGTTTGTAAAGTGTTCTCTTGTCCAGCAGTTTCTCCAGGGTACGTCCCAGATACAAGAGATCCCGCAGGGGCATGTTCTCGTTTACGGTGGACTGATGCTCACTGATAACCAGCACTCGATTCTTCACCGTAAAAGCCAGATCATTCTTCCGGGCAACAAACAGCACTCCCTCCAGCGTCACATATGTAATGTCCTCCGGCGCCACTTTCTCGTTTGTCAACGCGGCATACAGCTGGGAAGCATTTTCCGGCTTCCCAAAATATGTCGTAAATGCGCTGTCTTTCACCTCTCTGTTGGAAATCATGTTTTCGTTTTCTTTTGCCATAGCAGGGGTCCTCCATATAAATTTATTGTAAAAGAAAACAGCAGAAAGAATAACGTCTCCATATGAATGAGACTGCTATTCTTTCTGCTGTTGTATCCCCTATTATATATGTTTTGGGATAAATGTCAAGTACGAAATGAAGCTTTCTAAAGTCAGTTGATTTTACACTTCAATTCAAGCTCGGGAGTTTG
>Ga0137308_101264_pt1 | contig 26729 bp, 23 predicted proteins | sample Inofrocosms_June_FD_97181 | JGI IMG/M metagenome (GOLD analysis project Ga0137308, IMG submission 97181) | Mouse cecal microbial communities from Vienna, Austria - N-Acetylneuraminic and N-Acetylglucosamine D2O microcosms_June | ecosystem: Host-associated > Mammals > Digestive system > Large...
ATGGAACTGTTCGGTTCTGTAGGCAAAGCGTAATAAAAAGATCATTGTAGCCGCCTTCTGCTTTATAAAATAAAGTATAGACCGTCGGTCCGGCATTTTTCAAAAAAAGTGCTTGCATTTCCGGCGTGAATGGTTTATGTTATTAAGGAACGATGGTGTTCTTCCGGCAAGGAAGAACACCATTTTTGCTATCCGTTTATAACGTTCAAAAGGAGAGGAAGGAAAAGTCTATGAGTGAAGTCGTAAATGTAGCTGAGATCTTTGGCAAAAACGTATTTAACGAGACAGCCATGAAGGAGCGTCTGCCAAAGAGCGTATTTAAGAAAATGAAAAAGACCATTGAGGATGGCACGGAGCTGGATCCGTCCCTGGCAGATGTGGTCGCCCATGCCATGAAGGACTGGGCCATCGAGCGGGGAGCCACACACTACACACACTGGTTCCAGCCGCTGACCGGCGTCACTGCGGAAAAGCATGATTCCTTCATCTCAGCGCCGGATGCCGAGGGCAAGGTCATCATGGAATTCTCCGGCAAGGAGCTGATCAAGGGCGAACCGGATGCATCCTCCTTCCCGTCGGGGGGACTGCGTGCCACCTTTGAGGCCAGAGGCTATACAGCCTGGGACTGCACTTCTCCCTCATTTTTAAGAGAGGACGCTTCCGGTGTTACCTTGTGTATCCCTACTGCTTTCTGTTCCTACAAGGGCGAGGCCCTGGACCAGAAGACCCCGCTTTTGCGTTCCATGCAGGCCATTGACAAGCAGGCTCTGCGGATCCTGCGTCTCTTCGGCAATACTACTGCCAGACGGGTGGTCCCGTCCGTAGGTCCGGAGCAGGAGTATTTCCTGGTGGACCGTGCAAAATATTTACAGAGAAAAGATCTGATCTACGCCGGCCGTACCCTGTTCGGAGCCATGCCTCCCAAGGGTCAGGAGCTGGAGGATCATTACTTTGGTGCCATCCGTGAGCGGATCGGCGCTTATATGAAAGATCTGAATATCGAGCTGTGGAAGCTTGGCGTCACAGCCAAGACCCAGCACAATGAGGTGGCCCCGGCCCAGCATGAGCTGGCTCCCATCTATGACCAGGTAAACCTGGCAGTGGACCACAACCAGATCGTCATGGAGACCATGAAGAAGGTGGCCGGACGCCACGGCATGACCTGTCTTCTTCATGAGAAACCCTTCGCCGGGGTCAATGGTTCCGGCAAGCACAACAACTGGTCCCTGATTTCTGACAATGGTGTGAATCTGTTAAGTCCTGGCGAGACACCTCACGAGAATGTCCAGTTCCTTCTGGTGCTGGCCTGCATCCTGAAGGCTGTGGACGTTCATGCGGATCTGCTTCGTGAATCTGCCGCAGACGTGGGCAATGACCACCGTCTGGGTGCCAATGAGGCGCCGCCGGCCATCATTTCCGTATTCCTGGGCGAGCAGCTGGAGGACGTCATCGACCAGCTGTGCAGCACCGGTGAGGCGACCCACTCCAAACGGGGCGGTACCTTAAAGACAGGTGTGGCCACCCTGCCGGATCTGGATCAGGATGCCACAGACCGGAACCGTACCTCGCCCTTTGCATTTACCGGCAACAAATTTGAGTTCCGTATGGTAGGTTCCAGCGATTCCATCGCTCCGGCAAATGTGGTGCTCAATACCATCGTTGCGGAGGCATTTAAGGAGGCGGCAGATGAACTGGAGGCAGCGGAAGACTTTGATGCCGCGGTTCATGATCTGATCAAGATGCTCCTTAGAGACCACAGACGGATCGTATTCAACGGAAACGGTTATTCTGATGCCTGGGTAGAAGAGGCCGAACGTCGCGGTCTGCCCCATCTGCGTTCCATGGTGGAGGCGATTCCGTCTTTGACCACGGAGAAGGCTGTAAAACTGTATGAGGCCTTTGGTGTATTCACCAGGGCAGAACTGGAGTCCAGGGCAGAGGTAGAGTATGAGGCCTACTCCAAGGTCATCAACATTGAGGCCAGGACTATGATCGACATGGCAGGCAAGCAGATCATTCCGGCTGTGATCCGCTACACTACCCAGCTGGCATCCTCCTTGAGCGCAGTCAGCTCCGCCTGCCCGGAGGCGGATGTAAGCGTCCAGACAGAGCTGCTGACCGAAAGCTCTGCCCTGCTTTCAGACATGAAGATAGCTCTGGCCTCCCTGACCCAGGTCACAGAAGAATGCTCCTCCATGGGCAGCGGAGAAGCCCAGGCCCACGCTTATCATGACAGGGTTGTTCCCGCCATGACAGCACTGCGCGCTCCGGCCGACCGTCTGGAAATGATTGTGGATAAAGAGCTGTGGCCTTTCCCAAGCTATGGAGATCTGATTTTTGAGGTATAATTACCACAAAAATCCATCGCCGCAGGTGATTTGAAATCAGGGATGCCAAATGCGCAGTGGATGGAAAAGAATAAAAACCATCATTCTGGAGAAAATAGCAGACGATTAAGTCTGCTATTTTTTTTACAGAAAACCGGGAAAGGACGATGGTATGGAAAGAAAGAGGAAAAGAGTTTTTCCAGTGAAACTGCCGCAAAAGAGGATGGCTGCCGGCAAAAGTTTCTTTGTCCTGGCGGTCTGTCTGACAGTCTTGTGTCTGTGCGGTTGCGGGCGGGCCGGGAATGGGAGGCGGATTGTCCGTGTGGCCCTGGGACAGTCGGAGACCCACCCTCAGTATCTGGGGCTTCTGGCTTTTAAGGAAACTGTGGAGGAAGAACTGGGGGACAAATATGAGGTGCAGATTTTCCCAAATGAGATCCTGGGTGCTACCCAGAAGGCGGTGGAGCTGACCCAGACAGGGGCTATTGATTTTGTAGTGGCGGGTACGGCCAATCTGGAGACATTTGCAGATGTCTATGAGATCTTCAGTATGCCTTATCTGTTTGATTCGGTGGAAAGCTATTTTGCGGTGATGGAGGATTCAGACACCATGGAGCAGATCTACACCTCCACAGACAAAGCAGGTTTCCGGGTGCTGACCTGGTACAATGCGGGGACGCGGAATTTCTATGCCAAGAAACCGATCCGGACCCCGGAGGATCTGCGGGGCATGAAGATCCGGGTCCAGCAGAGTCCGGCCAGTGTGAAGATGATGCAGGCCTTCGGGGCGGCGGCTTCCCCCATGAGCTTTGGTGAGGTGTACACAGCCATCCAGCAGGGCGTCATTGACGGCGCGGAGAACAATGAACTGGCTCTCACCAACAACAAGCATGGGGAGGTAGCCAGATATTACACCTACAATATGCACCAGATGGTGCCGGATATGCTGGTGGGCAATCTGAAATTTCTTCAGAATCTGCCGCCACAAGAGCTGGAAGTATTTACCAGGGCGGCAAAGCGTTCCACAGAGGTAGAGCTGGAGGCCTGGGAGCAGCAGGTGATTCAGGCAAGAAAGGAAGCCGAGGGGATGGGGGTGGAGTTCATCCAGGTGGATGTGGAGCCTTTTAAGGAAAAGGTTCTGGACCTTCACCAGGAAATGATCCAGAACAACCCGGATATCGCGGGAATCTACGGCTATATCCAGAGCAGGAACCAGAGGATCCGTGCCTGGGAGGAACGGAAGGAGGCGGAAGATATTGGAGAAGGATGAACTGGAAAATGTTCTGGCCAGCGGGAGAGATAACAGGAAAAACAATGGGACAGACAATGGGGGAACCCGGGCAGAGGCAGCAAAAAACAGGGAAGGCGGCACAGGGAGGAGAGAAAACCTCAGAAAGGACAAGACGGGCAATGCCGGACACAGGCCTGCCGATCTTCTTCGGGCTTGTTTTGACAAGACACTGGTATGGCTTAATGTCTTCCTTTTCGCCATGATGGTGGTGGTCGGTACTTACCAGATCCTGGTCCGGTACCTGTTCAACCGGCCCAGTACGGTGTCAGAGGAGCTTCTGACCTATACCTTTGCCTGGCTGTCTTTGCTGGCGGCTACTTATGTGTTCGGGCAGAGGGGGCACATGCGGATGGGATTTCTGGCAGACCGGCTGGAGGAAAAAAACAGGAAAGTCCTGGGAATAGGGACGGAATGTCTGACGATCGCATTTACCGCGGTGGTTATGGTCTATGGGGGGATCCGGATCACCATGCTGACCATGACCCAGAAGACCGCGTCCCTGGGAATCCCCATGGGCTGCGTCTATGGGATCGTGCCGGTGTGTGGTGTTCTGATCATGATCTATAATGGAATGAATCTGATGGAGCAGATTGCTTTTGGTGACGGCAGCGGGGCTGCGGGCGGCAAAAGGGACGCCAAAGCTCCAGGAGCCGGAAGGAATGGCACAGGTGGAACGGAGTATGGAAAGGAGGAGCGGGTATGAATATTGCGTGGCTGGCCGGCCTGATCATCCTTGCAGTACTGGTGATCCTGCTTCTGGCAGGGGCGCCCATTGCGGTGGCTCTGGCAGTATCCTCCATCTGTGCCATCCTGCCGGTGCTGGAGCTGGAACCGGCAGTCCTGACGGGGGCGCAGCGGATCTTTTCGGGGATTTCCGTGTTCAACCTGATCGCGATTCCCTTCTTTATTTTAGCGGGAAATATTATGAACAAAGGCGGGATCGCCATCCGCCTGATCAATTTTGCAAAGATTCTCACAGGACAGATTCCCGGCGCTCTGGCCCATACCAATATTGTGGCCAATATGCTTTTCGGTGCCATCTCTGGCTCTGGCACAGCGGCGGCGTCGGCCATGGGCTCAATCATCGGACCGGTGGAGGAGGCAGAAGGCTATGACAAGAACTTTTCCGCAGCCGTCAATATTGCCACCGCACCTACGGGGCTTCTGATCCCGCCCAGCAATGTGATGATCACCTACGCTTTAGTCAGTGGGGGTACCTCCATCGCGGCACTGTTCATGGCGGGGTATATTCCCGGCATTCTGTGGGGGCTGGCCTGCATGCTGGTGGTTTTTGTCATGGCAAAGAAGCACGGCTACAAAAGCAGTGAGCGTCTAAGCCCTGGAGAGAAGGGGAAAATGGCCCTGGAGGCCATCCCCAGCCTTCTGATGATCGTTATCGTCATTGGGGGAATCATTGGGGGAGTATTCACGGCTACAGAAGGTGCCGTTGTGGCGGTAGTGTACAGTCTGGTGCTGTCCCTGGTTTTCTACCGTTCTATCCGGCTGGAGGACCTGGTGCAGATCTTTCAGGACAGTGCGGAGACTACTGGCATTATTATTTTCCTTATTGGCGTTTCCAGCATTATGTCCTGGGTTATGGCATTTACCGGACTTCCGTCAGCCATATCCGGCGCCATGCTGAGCATCAGCAGCAACCGTTACGTGATCCTGGTCATCATCAATATCCTGCTGCTGATTATCGGAACCTTCATGGATATGACGCCGGCCTGCCTGATCTTCACGCCGATCTTTCTGCCGGTGTGCCAGGAGCTCGGTATGCATCCGGTCCAGTTCGGGATCATGATGATCTTCAATCTGTGTATCGGAACCATCACCCCGCCGGTGGGTACTACGCTGTTCGTGGGAGTGAGAGTGGGAAATACAAGGATTGAGGATGTGCTGAGGCCGATCCTGTGGTATTTCGCGGCGATCTTTGTGGTGCTGATGCTGGTGACGTATATACCGGTGTTGTCCATGGGACTGCCGTCACTGCTGGGATATGTGTAGAGGTGGCTTGTCTTACCTGTTACCGAACGGTTACTAAAAGAGAAATCCCTTCCCAGATCTGTCTTAACAGATCTGGGAAGGGATTTTGTTACTGTTCACGGGATTTTTGTGTTTTTGTGTATCAGGGTGTAATTTCCTATGCCACAAACGCGTACATCATGATATAATGACAGAAGCTGCCGCCCATAACGAAGAGATGGAAAATCTCGTGGGACCCGAAATGGGGGAAGCGGCGGTTGAAGATGGGCAGCTTCAGGGCATAGATGATTCCACCGATGGTGTAGATGATCCCGCCGGCCAGGAGCCAGCCGAAGGCGTGGGCCGGAAGGGCGGCGATGATGCTGCGGAAGGCCAGGACACATACCCATCCCATGGCGATGTAGAACAGGGAGGAGAACCATTTGGGGCAGGTGATCCAGAGGGCATTGATAATGATGCCCACGATGGCGATGCCCCAGACCAGTGCCAGAAGCATCCAGCCGGTGCGGTCTCCCAGAACTACCATACATACCGGAGTATAGGTGCCCGCGATCAGGATGAAGATCATCATGTGGTCTGCCTTGCGCAGAAGCTGGTTGACCTTCGGGGAAATATCCAGGGTATGATAGACCGTGCTGGCAGCATATAATAAGACCATGCTGATGATGAAAATAGTCAGGGCCAGGATATGGGTGTAGCCGGGTGCGTGTGCAGCCTTAATAAGCAAAGGCGTAGCGGCACCCAGGGTAAGGAACATGGCAATAAAGTGGGTCAGCGCGCTGCCGGGATCTTTGATCTTAAATGACATAGAATCAACCTCCTTTTTCATGCTTCCGTATGTAAGTAAAGATCAGGTGATCTTTTACTTATATATGGAGAAACGGAAACTATTATACATAGTTTTTAAAACTACTTATGTCTATATACTATACCCCATCTTCGAAAAAAATGCAAGAAAAAAATGTAACAGTTCAGACGGGCGCCAAATCGGATAAGAAAGCGTGTTGCAAGCATGCTTTTGTTTGCATAAGCGCTTTCTTATCCGGTTTGGCATCGGGCGGACGCCCGAAGCTTTGGGGAAGGTGATCAATATGTTAAAGATTTTGTATGAGGATGAACAGATTTTGGTAGTATGGAAGCCTGCCGGGACTGAATCCCAGGAGAGCCGCGGATTCGGCAGGGATATGGTCAGTGAAATCCGCAAACATATCCACAGCCAGTTTCCGGAAAAAGGAATACCCTATGTGGGAGTTATCCACAGACTGGACAAGCCGGTCAGTGGGCTTCTGGTGTATGCCAAGACCCAGAAAGCGGCGGCAGCCCTTAGCAAACAGACTGTCGAAAGAAGGATGAAAAAGAAATATCTGGCAGTTTTATGTGGAAAGCCTGTGGATAATGTGGATAACTTTGTGGATTATTTGTTGAAGCGGGGGCGAGAGAACCGTTCCTGCATTGTGGATAAGGGGATAACCGGGGCAAAGCGGGCGGAGCTTTCCTTCCGGATCCTGGAGAGTCAGGTTCTGGAGCCTTATGGGGAGCTGTCTCTGGCGGAGATCACCCTGCAGACCGGACGCCACCATCAGATCCGTGTACAGATGGCCGGACATGGATTGCCTTTGTGGGGGGATCAGAAGTACAATACAGCATCCAGCTATGGATGGAATCTGCCGGCCACCAGTGCCGGTGACAGTGTCCATTTGTCAGCCGCCAGTGCAGAGAATGGCATCCATTTGCCAGCGTCCAATGCCGGTTTGGCATTATCGGCCTGGCATCTGGCCTTTACACATCCGGTGACAGGAAAGCAGATGGTATTTGAAAAGCTTCCGGAGGAAGGGATTTTTCAACGATTTGGTTACTGCATAAATATAGAAGTGCAGGCTTTCCAATGATAAAATGAAAAATTGTAATATCTGGAGATTCCGGTCTGATACATAATTCCGCCCGTCATGGATAAACTAGAGATTGTACAAAAGAAGTACAAATCAGGAAAAGGTGAGTCCATGGGTAAGCCGTATAAGAAACTGAAGAAAATTTTATGGATTATGGGAATTACAGGGGCAGTGTACGGAACCTTCCGTTTTCTGCTGCCACTTGTGGTTCCCTTTTTATTTGCCTGGGGGATAGCCATTCTGCTGAGGCCGTCTGCCAGATGGATCGAGAAAAGGTGCAGGATCCGGGTGGGAGGCAGATGGCTGGGGATTCCGGCGGGGTTTGCGGCCATCCTGGAGCTGATCATCATTTTGATAGCCCTGACGGGCGGGCTGTATCTGGGCTTTCAGAAGCTGTGCAAGGAGATGATTATGTTTCTGGACGCAGTTCCCGGCTGGATCACGGCGCTGGATGAGTGGCTCACCAGCCTTTGCCACTGGATGGAGGAGGGACTTTGCCTTACACCCAACTGCATGGTCTATCTTATGAGGGAAATGCTCCGGGGGCTGATGGATTCCGGGAAAAGGACGGCCATGCCTTACCTGATGACCAATTCCGCCGTGCTGCTGCGCAAGGGGATGGCGTTTCTGATCATCAGTATCATCCTGGTGGTGTCTGTGGGGCTGGCGGTTCAGGAGATGGATACATGGAAGGAGCGTTGCAGCAGATCCTTGTTTGCCCGGGAACTCCAGATGATCGGGCGGCGGCTGGCCATTGTGGCCAATGCGTATTTAAGAACCCAGGTGGTCATCATGATCCTGACAACCCTGCTCTGCACAGCCGGATTCTGGATCATTGGCAATCCCTATTATGCCCTGGCCGGAATCGGAACCGGGATTCTGGATGCTCTCCCAATCTTTGGAACCGGGACAGTGATCTTCCCCTGGGCTGCTTTCTGCGCGGTCAGGGGCCAGTGGGGCAGGGGGCTGTTTCTGATGGCTCTTTATGTAGTGTGCTACTTTCTGCGGCAGATTCTGGAGACCAGAATGATGGGGAACCGGGTGGGCCTCTCGCCGCTGGAGACACTGATCACCATGTATGTGGGGCTGCAGCTTTTTGGGATCGCCGGACTGCTTTTAGGGCCGGTAGGGGTGCTGCTGGTCCGGGATCTGATGGGCGCGGTAGAAGAATCGTGGAAAAAGGATGAATATTGTAACTATTGAGTTTTTCGCAGCCGCTCAGGGGGGGGGGATCTGAACGGCTGCGGTTTTTACGGATTCACATGCCCGTCTTTAAAGTACCGGATCATCTCATGGGTCAGGCTGGCGTGGGTGTCATCCTCCAGGGGGATATCCTCCCGCTCAAACCACTGGGCCAGGGCCAGCTCGTTCTGGTCCAGGCGGATCTCATCCGGCGACTCCAGATCGCAGAAGAAGCCCACCAGCAGCGTGTCCGAAAAGGACCAGGGCTGGTTCTTGTAATAACGGATGTTGGTAACCTTAAGGCCCACCTCCTCCATCACCTCCCGCTTCACCGTCTCTTCCAGAGTCTCTCCGATCTCGGAAAATCCAGCAAGGAGCGCATAACGCTTATACCCCCGTCCGGCATATTTGGACAGCAGCAGGCGGTTCCCATCGGTGACACCGATGATGACCGCCGGAGAGATCTTGGGATACTCTGCCTGGTGGCAGTTGTCACAGTACATCATCCGTTCCTTCTTGTCCTTGCGAAGACGTAGGCCGCAGCGTCCGCAGAACTGGCGGCTCCGGTACCAGACAAACAGCTGGTAGCCGGTGATCCCGGCAAAGGCCAGATAACGCGGCGCCCCGCCCCGGAAGTACTGGATATTCTCCATGACAAAACCCTCAGGCATGGAAGCAGGAAGCCGGTTAATCAGGAAAAATGTCTCCTCGTCAATGGAGAACAGATATGTATATGAATCGGAATTCTCTGCCTCATTTGTAAAATCCTCTGGCAGATCCCGAAACCGCGGGAAATCAAAGGTCTCTTCTGTATGGCAGAGAAGCGCCGTCCGCTCCTCAAAATACAGAATATAGCTGTCCGGACACGGCGGCTGGTTGTGGTAAGTATTGTCATACTGGTGCGGTGCAATATCCTGAATCATGTGGAATCCCTCTCTTTATCCTGAAAATGTATACATAGAAAATGAAAATAACCGCTCAAGTGTCTATTATAAAGGAAAAGCATAAAAATGGCAATGGCTGCCGGCTGCTGCGTTGACAAGAGACGAAGACACCGTAACAGTTCAGATACCTCCTGAACTGTTACAAGACACCATATAAAAGCCCAAATGGCTGGCAATCCCTGGTTGGAAGAAAACAAAGTATAAAAATCCTTCATTTACAGATACTAGGAGCAAGATATTGAAAACTATTATGATTGACAATGGAGGAATTTTTGTATGAAAGCTACGGGAATTGTAAGGAGAATAGACGATCTGGGGAGAGTGGTGATTCCAAAGGAAATCCGGCGCACCCTGCGCCTGAGGGAAGGAACTCCCCTGGAGATATTCACGGACCGCGAGGGCGAGATTATTCTTAAAAAGTATTCACCCATGGTGGAGCTGACTGCCTTTGCTACCCAGTATGCGGATTCCATGGCTCAGAGTACGGGAATGATGGTGTGCATTACGGACCGGGACCAGATTATTGCGGTGGCAGGCGGACCAAAGAGGGACCTTCTCCAGAAGAATATCAGCAGACAGTTAGAGCAGGCCATCAATGAGCGGGAGACGGTAGTCGCTTCCCGGGATGACAAGCAGTTCGTGCCTATTGCGTCAGAGGAGATCGAAGGTGTGACCGCCCAGGTGCTGGTGCCCATCATCTGCGAGGGCGATGCCATCGGTTCAGTGTCCATACTCAGCCGCGATGTCCGGGTGAAGCCTGGGGATACGGAGCTGAAGCTGGTCAGCACCGCCGCCGGATTTCTGGGGCGGCAGATGGAGAGCTAGTATGACCCACACCAATTAACCATATGTTTCGCTTGTCTAAATTTCCCCCTGCTTCGTTGTCGTCGGTCAACGATGCCACCGCATCGCCTCCCTCCTCCGCCTTGCAGGATGAAAATTTATCCTGCGCGAAACATAATGGTAATTGGTGTGGGTCATACTAGATAATCCTGCAGCAGAAAGCAGTGATCTGAAGACTGCTTCTGCATATTGCAGTAACTCATCTTTTTGCGGCAGCCCTTGTTTCATGAAAAGGTTATTTGCTATATTTTTGTTCGCAGTAGAGGCACCGGTAGGTTTCCGTCTTCTCATCCGACAGGTAGAATATGTGGGGAAGCTCCTGCTCAATGGAAGTGATGCAGCGGGGATTCTTGCACCGGATGACATTGGTGATCCTGCTGGGAAGCTTCAGTCTCTTCTTCTCGACGATCTTGTCATCCCGGATGATGTTGACCGTGATATTGTGGTCAATGTAGCCCAGAACCTGGAGATCCAGCTTGTCCAGTCCACCTTCGATCTTGATAATATCTTTGCGCCCCATCTTGTTGCTGCGGGCGTTCTTGATGATCGCTACCTGGCATTCCAGCTCGTCCAGCCCCAGGTTGTAGTAGATATCCAGGCTTTTGCCTGCTTCAATGTGGTCCAGAACGATACCTTCTTTTAATCCACTGATGTTCAGCATGGTTTTTCCACCTCCAGTAGGGTCATGATCAGGGCCATACGGACATATACGCCGTACTGGGCCTGCCTGAAATAGGCTGCTCTTGGGTCGTCATCCACTTCCGTGGAGATCTCATTCACGCGGGGAAGGGGATGAAGGACGAACATTTCCTCTTTGGCCAGTTTCATTTTCTTCTTATCCAGAATGTAGCAGTCTTTGAGACGGATGTAGTCTTCCTCATTGAAGAAGCGCTCCTTCTGGACTCGGGTCATGTAGAGAATGTCCAGCTGTGGCATGGCGTCATCCAGGTTGTTGACTTCCTTGTATTCAATGTTGTTGGCCTCAAGGACATCCTGGCGTATGTAGCCGGGGATGCGCAGTTCATCCGGCGAGATCAGATAGAAGCGGATGCCTGGATAGCGCACCATGGCTTCGATCAGGGAGTGGACAGTACGGCCAAACTTCAAGTCGCCGCAGAGACCGATAGTCATGTTGTCCAGACGTCCGGTCAGGGAGCGGATGGTCATCAGATCCGTCAGGGTCTGGGTTGGATGCTGGTGCCCGCCGTCACCGGCATTGATTACTGGGATCTTTGCCGCGTTGGAAGCCACCAGGGCAGCCCCTTCCTTGGGATGGCGCATGGCAGTGATATCTGCATAACAGGAAATCATGCGGATGGTATCGGAAACGCTTTCTCCCTTTGTGGCGGAGCTGGAATTAGCCGAAGAAAAACCAAGTACGCTGCCACCGAGACTGAGCATTGCAGATTCAAAACTAAGCCGGGTTCTTGTACTTGGTTCATAAAAAAGGGTTGCCAGTTTCTTACCATCACAAACATGGGAATACTTCGGAAGATTCTGTTCAATATCCGTTGCCAGCTCCAGCAGGCGTTCCGTCTCCTCCACAGAAAAATCCAATGGGTTTAACAAGTGTCTCATAGCAAATCTCCTTCTAGGTTCCATTGTCTTCATGTTCGAATGATATTATAGCGAATAACAGGGGAGATTGCTAGTCTTTTTTTGCGAAATTTAAAAAATGTTGTAACAGTTCAGATACCCCCTGAACTGTTACGGCATCTGCCCATGAGAATCGCTGCGCGATGGGGCAGATGCCCTCCGACCACTACGTTTTCGCACGGTCAGCGCAGCGAGTGCGCAGACCTGTCTGATCTGTTACAAAATGTTTTCTATGAGAGCAGTCATTCAAAAAAGAACATTCCACAGAACCCCCTGCTCCCCAAATATAGACGGGTTCGTAATGAATATTTAAGAAAATTTCATAGTCCTAAGTAGACAAATGAGGTATAATGTTCAGGTAGGCAGTGAGCACTTAATGAATGCAAGCCGGAGGCGCGGCATGAGTTTAGTGTGAAAGCGTAGAAAGTAGATGGAGCGTAGCGGAATCGAACTGCACTGCAGAGTAGCGGTACAAAAAGTGCATAAAGAGGTGGATACAAATGCAAAACACAAAAAAGCCAATTATCCAGGTCAGAAACCTTTACAAAATATATAAAGTAGGCACCAACAAGGTATATGCCTTAAACGGCGTAGACTTCACCATCTTCAAAGGTGAATTCTGTGCCATCGTAGGCCCTTCCGGTTCAGGCAAATCCACCCTTTTGAATATGCTGGCCGGTCTCGAGAAGCCCTCCAAAGGGGAGATTGTGATCGCAGGGAAGCATCTGGAGAAGATGACGGAGAACCAGCTTGTAGGATTCAGGCGGGAGCATGTGGGATTTATCTTCCAGTCCTACAATCTGATCAAAACCTTAAACGCAGTGGAGAATGTAGCCCTGCCCCTATCCTTCAGGGGAGTGCCTAAGAAGGTGCGCAATGAGAAGGCGAAGAAATACTTAAAGCTGGTAGGGCTTGAGAAGCAGATGAAGCACATGGCCAATGCCATGTCCGGAGGACAGCAGCAGCGGGTGGGCATCGCCCGTGCCCTGGTGCTAAAGCCCAAGATCATATTTGCAGATGAACCAACGGGAAACCTTGATTCCAAGACTACCATGGAAGTGCTGGCTCTGATGCGCAGGATTGTCCGGGAGCAGAGCCAGACCCTGATTATGGTCACCCATGACAACCATCTGGCCTCCTACGCGGACCGGCAGTTCCATATTGTGGACGGGAAGATATATAAGATCGAGGAATGCCACCACGATGAGAGAGACGAAGAGGAGCTTGCGGTCTTTTCGGCAAAGATTCATGAGGAGGCGGCTCAGAAGGATAAAGAGAATGTCCTGACGGTCCGGAAGGTGCGTGGGGACGGGCCCCCGGAGACCGGCACGGCAGGAATAATTTCAGAAAAGGCAGACATCAGAGATTTGGAGGAACAGTAGAAAATGCCAGTAAAAACCCAGACAAAACAAATCACAAAACCTGGATATATAAAAAGAGCAGCCGGTCTGGCCTTTTTGAGAGGGGCCATGCTGGCCATACTAACAGTGGCGCTGACTGTTTGTTCGGTTCCATTTCCTATAAGAATGACAGCCTGGGCATCGGAGGTGGAGATCACCTCGGACAAGATCCCCCACGGCAAGACGGGCAAGAAGATGACCCTTTCCTTCCGGATCAAGAATACCGGGGACGCGTCCATGCGGGACCTGGCCATCGGCTTTGATGTCAGCGGCGGCGAGATCTGGGATGAGGAGGAGGGTGACCGGGAATATGGATATTCCTTTCCCTTCGAGGTGACCCAGGCGCTTCCCACCACAGATAACCCCAAATCCATCGGGAAGCTGGGGGATGAGAAGACGGTTTCCCTCTCAGGGGTAGTAAGGCGTGACCTGAGCAACGGATACTACAAGGCGCCAGTGGTAGTCATGGACAAGGACGGAAGCTGGCTGGGGCAGGCGGATCTGACCATCTGGATCACCCAGTCCACCGGCTCAAGTGACGATGACGACGATGAGCCTAAGACCTATGACTTTGTTCTGGGTGAGGGGCAGAGCACGCCGGACGGAGTATATCCCCATGTGCTTGATTTTGCCCTGAATCTGCGCAACAACAGTCCGGCCACCGTGTACAATGTAAAGGCTGCCATGGTTATGGACGCGGACAGCGAGAAATTTCCCTTTGAGATCAATGACGCCAACTATGACCGGATGTTTGAGAAGATTGAGGTGGACGAGACGGTCCCCCTTACATACAGCTTCGCCATCCGTGAGGATGTATACAGCGGGTATTATCCCATTACCATGAAAATATACTATTCTAAAAGCTCTACCGGCGATGAGCTGCAGACCTATGAGACACTGTTCTATGTCCGCATCCACAATAAGGATAAGGAGGATGAGTACGGCGAGTTCAATGAACACGACCGGGAGAGGGCGCGTCTGGTGGTAGACGGCTTTTCCACGGAACCGGCTACCATTGTCGCTGGTCAGGAATTTGATCTGGTGCTGCATATGAAGAATGCTTCCAGCGCCATTTCCGCTACCAATATTCTCTATTCCATGGAATCAGAGAAGGTGTCGGAAAGTGCGGTATTCACAACCGAGTCAGGATCCTCCTCTGTAGCCATGGATTCCTTAAGGCCCGGAGAGGTGAAGGATATCCGTCTGCGTCTCCTTTCCAAGGCCGGAGTGGACCAGCGCTCTTACGGACTTACCATCAAGGCCAAGTTCGACAGCCCGGAGTTTAAAAACGCCGAGGAAAGTATGGTGGTGGATATTCCGATAAAGCAGATCCCCCGTCTGAATACAGGCACCTTTGAGGTAATGCCGGATTCCATCAATGTGGGGGAGGAATCCAACGTCATGTTTGCCATCAACAATACAGGCAAGGTGATTCTTTACAATGTTATGGTGAAGTTTGAGGCGGATTCCATCCAGACGGTGGATACCTATGTGGGCAACATCAAGCCTGGAGAGACGGGAAATGTAGACTGTATGGTGGTGGGAGCCGCCCAGACCATGGATGACGGGAAGATCCGGGTCACCATCACTTATGAGGATGAGAACGGAGAGGTCTCCTTAGAGGAAAAGGAGCTGACTCTGCTGGTGATGGAGGAGGATCTTTCCGGTATGGAAGATTTTGATATGGAGAACTTTGAGGATATGTCGGTGGATGCACCGGGATTTTTCCAGAGGCACCAGGATAAGATGCTTCCGGTGGCTCTCGGGGTGATTGTGGTGCTTCTGGTTCTGGTGGCAGTGCTGTTTGCCAGGCATAAGAAACTGAAAGCCAGCCAGGAAGAGGAAGAGGACGATGAGATTTCTTGATCTGCTCACCATGAGCGTGAATAATCTGCGCCGGAGAAAGCTGAGAACAGCCCTGACCGTCCTGGGAGTGATCATCGGTACAGCCTCCATCGTGGTTATGATCTCCCTGGGTATCGGACTCAATGAGCTGAACCGGGAACTGATCGAATCCTTTGGAAGCCTGACTGCCATTGAAGTCCGGGGGGAGTATTACTGGGGAGACAATGACGGAAGTGCAGACCCCAATTACCTGACAGATGATCTGGCGGCAGATATAAGCCGGATGGACCATGTGGTCAGTGTATATCCCCTGCTGGAGGCGGATGCCATCTTTATCCAGGGAAAGAACAGTATGGATGCCCAGATCATCGGAGCGCCAAGGGGCTATCTGGAGCAGATCACCCTGGGAGAGGGCGGCATGCCCGATGAGAAGACCCAGGAGCTGGAGCTGATCTACGGAAATGCGGTGCTTCAGTGGTTCTCTGACGGAAAGGGCGGGAGCGCTTACTGGCGGACAGGAGAGCTTCCGGATGTGGATCTGATGGGGAGACCTGTTTTTGTCATATTTGATACGGATGCTTACTACCAGTCCCAGTGGGGAAACTCGGAACAGCCGGTGAAGGCGCCAAAGAAATATATGATCAAAACTGCTGGTGTAGTAGAAGGCGAGGTCAATGATTACAATGAATATGCCTATTCGGTGTATGCGGATCTGGATCTTTTAAAGGCCCAGCTCAGGAAGGTGTTCCGCAAGAATCCCATCCCCCGCCAGCCTACCAATAAGAAGGGAAAGCCCTTCCGCTATTTCATCTATTCCAGTATGGTGGTTAATGTTGACAAGATTGAACATGTGGAAGGAGTCCAGAAGCAGCTGACCGATATGGGCTTCCAGGCATCCAGCCGGGCAGAATGGATGGAGCAGTCGGAGAAACAGTCCGGGATGATCCAGGCTGTCCTGGGAGGCATCGGCGCCGTGTCCCTTTTTGTGGCAGCCATCGGCATTGCCAATACCATGATGATGTCCATCTATGAGAGGACCAAGGAGATCGGTGTGATGAAGGTGCTGGGCTGTGATATGGGAGCAATCCGCAATATGTTCCTGATTGAATCTGGTTTCATCGGCCTTATGGGAGGGGTGACGGGAGTCGCCATCAGCTACGGCATCTCCATGGCTTTGAACCGTCTGCTGCGGATCGGGGAATCCCTGACCGGTATGGCCGGGGATATCTCCAGAATCCCGCTGTGGCTGGTGGCCATGGCTGTGGTATTTGCCGTTCTGGTGGGGATGGTGGCCGGCTTCTTCCCGGCCATGCGGGCCATGAAGCTGAGTCCTCTGGCAGCGATCCGGAATGAATGAGACAGAAGGAGGGAAAAGTATGACGACAAGGGCGGAATTAAAGAGAAGGGCTTTGGACGGCCTGGGAAACCATTACTGGAGCGCATTTCTGGTATGCCTCATTGCCACGGTTTTAGGAGGTGCAGGCGGGGGGAATCCTTTGTCCGGCATTTCCGGCGGAAAGAAGATTTTGAATTCCGGTTCCCCAGGTGGAGCCGGACCCGGCCACGGGGATATCTCCTTTAGTGTAGGGGTAGCGATTTTGGGAATCCTTCTGATGGTGATCGCTACCATGTGGGTTTTGGGAATCCTCTGGGGCAGCTTTGTGGGAAATGTGATCCGGGTAGGAAGCTGCCGGTATTTCGTGGAGAGTCAGGAGCTGAAAAGGTCCGCAGGTCTGGGCCTGGTTTTCAGCGGCTTTACCAGGGGAAATTATCTGAATGTGGTGAAGGTCATGTTCATGAAAGGGCTGTTTGAGACCTTATGGACATTCCTTCTGATCATTCCGGGCATTATCAAATCTTATGAATATTGTCTGGTTCCTTATCTGCTGGCGGAGACGCCGGATCTGCCTTACAGGGAGGCCCTGCGCATCAGTACACAGATGATGGACGGTCACAAATGGAGACTTTTTGTGCTGGAGCTGTCCTTTCTTGGATGGCTGCTTCTGGGAGGTATGTTGTGTGGACTGGGAGTTTTTTTCGTCCATCCCTACCAGTCGGCTACCATAGCGGAGTTCTATCTGGATCTGTGCAGGGTACCGGGGCAGAGATAAAAAACACTTGCATTCCCGGAGAGAATCCAGTATGATGAAGGGAGAAAGATAGCAACCGTCTCCGTGCAGGAACTGTTGCGAAGCGTGCAACTGGCGGAGTGATATGGGGAACCATGGGGGAGCACGTGGATATTCAATGCCGACCGCCTGGGCGCCGTAAGCAAGTGGTACCCGGGTGGTTTTTTGTTCTTTTTAAGGAGCAGTTCGGGGAGGCTGAACGGTTACCTTTTTAAAGGACTCCGGTTCAGACCGGCAGGCATAAAGAACACCCGGACAAAGGAAAGAGAGGAGAATGATAAGAATGAACAAGTTGTCTCTGGAACAGGAACTGAAGAACAATGCATATCCGGGACGGGGGATCGTGATCGGCAAGACCCCGGACGGGACAAAGGCGGCTATGGCCTATTTTATCATGGGACGCAGCGAGAACAGCCGCAACCGTATCTTTGTGACAGATGGGGAAGGGATCCGTACCCAGGCCTTTGATCCGGCGAAGCTTAAGGATCCCAGCCTGATTATCTATGCTCCGGTCCGTGTCCTGGGGAATAAGACCATCGTGACCAACGGAGACCAGACTGACACCATCTATGAGGGGATGGACAGACAGATGACCTTCGAGCAGTCCCTGCGGTGCCGGAAATTTGAGCCGGACGCGCCAAATTATACCCCCCGGATCTCCGGGATCCTGCATATTGAGAAGGGACATTACAACTATGCCATGTCCATTTTAAAGAGCAACTGTGGCAGTCCAGACTCCTGCAGCCGCTTTACTTTTGCCTATGAGAATCCGGCAGCAGGACAGGGACATTTTATCCATACCTATATGCATGACGGGAATCCGCTTCCCAGCTTTGAGGGGGAGCCGAAATTAGTAGAGATTCCTAATACCCTGGGTGCATGTACCACTCTTATGTGGGACAGCCTTAATGAAGAGAATAAGGTTTCTTTGTTTGTACGCTATATCGATCTTGTCACCGGCACATATGAAAGCCGTATTGTGAATAAGAACAGCTGATACAGAAAAACAGTTCAAGGGATATCTGAACTGTTACGATCCAGAGCCTGCCCGGGTCTTTCCCAGGAGTTGTCCGGAAAGTACAGGAGCAGCCGTCCCGGCCCATCTGACCGGTGGGACATGGGAAATGTGTACCAGTTAATTAAGCCAATGAACAGGAGAGAGATAAGATGAACGAGATGGAACTGAAATACGGATGTAACCCTAACCAGAAGCCTGCCAGGATCTTCATGAATGAGGGGAAGGATCTCCCCATCCAGGTGCTGTGCGGGAGACCTGGCTATATTAATCTGCTGGATGCCTTAAACGGATGGCAGCTGGTCCGGGAGCTGAAGGCCGCTGTCGGGCTTCCTGCTGCGGCCTCCTTTAAGCATGTGTCCCCAGCGGGGGCGGCAGTGGGACTGCCTCTGGATGAGACCCTGGCAAAGATCTACTGGGTGGACGATATGGGAGAGCTGTCTCCTCTGGCAAGCGCCTACGCAAGGGCGAGGGGCGCAGACAGGATGTCTTCCTTTGGTGACTTTATATCCTTGTCCGATGTGTGTGATGTGGATACGGCGAAGCTGATTAAGCGGGAGGTATCTGACGGTGTCATCGCTCCCGGCTATGAGCCTGAGGCATTGGAGATCCTGAAAGCCAAAAAGAACGGAAACTACTGTGTGATCCAGATAGATGAGCATTACCAGCCTGAGAAGATTGAGCGAAAGCAGGTATTCGGCGTGGTCTTCGAGCAGGGCCGGAATGATCTGGATATCAATAAAGAGCTTCTGGCCAATGTGGTCACAGCCAACAAGGAGATCCCGGAGGCGGCTAAGATCGATCTGGTTATCTCGCTGATCACTTTGAAATACACCCAGTCCAACTCTGTCTGCTACGCCAGGGGCGGTCAGGCTATCGGCATCGGTGCGGGCCAGCAGTCCCGGGTGCACTGCACCAGACTGGCAGGCCAGAAGGCGGACAACTGGTTTTTGCGTCAGGCACCCCAGGTTCTGGGACTCCAGTTCGTGGACGGTATCAAACGTGCGGACCGGGACAATGCCATAGATGTCTATATCGGTGAGGAGTATATGGATGTGCTGGCAGACGGCGTATGGGAAAAGACCTTTAAGGTGAAGCCGCCGGTATTTACCAGGCAGGAGAAAAGGGACTGGCTGGACAAGATGACGGATGTGTCCCTTGGTTCGGATGCTTTCTTCCCGTTTGGAGACAATATTGAGCGTGCTTACAAGAGCGGTGTCCGCTATATTGCGCAGCCGGGAGGCTCTGTCCGGGATGATCATGTGATCGAAACTTGTAATAAGTATAATATTGCCATGGCATTTACCGGAATACGGCTGTTCCATCATTAATCAAGTGCTGTTCCGGGTATACTATTCAAAAAGAAAAGAGGCGTGCCTATGAAGCAGAATCCCTTTGGCAACGATCTGTTCGGCGGACAGAATCCTTACGACCAGCTCTTCGGTCTGTTCGGCCAGAGAAAGAAGAAAGAGGCAGGAGGGCAGGAGAACAGACCGGGAGGAAAAGAACCAGGACAGGGACAACAGGAACAGAAGAAACCGGAACGGTTTGACTCAACCGGAAGGCCGGTGAGAGAAAAGGGCGTGACCGGAGGAATATTGTCCCTGCTTTTGATCCTTTTGCTGGTTCTTGCCGGTATGAACTGCTACTATGTCCTAGATGAGGAAAACTATGCGGTGATCACGACCCTGGGCAGCGCCCAGGCCGAGTCCCAGGCAGGGCTTCATTTCAAGATTCCTTTTATCCAGAGAGTCCGCCGGGTGTCCAAAGGGATCAAAGGCATGCCTATCGGCTATGTAGTAGAGACGGGTGATACCATTGATGAGGAATCCATCATGATCACCAAGGATTTCAACTTTGTCAATACAGACTTTTATCTGGAGTATATGGTCAGCGATCCGGTAAAATATCTCTATTCCTCCGTGGATCCGGAGGCAACCTTAAAGATGCTGGCCCAGTCCTACATCCGGGATACGGTGGGCATCTACAATGTGGATGATGTGATCACCACGGGCAAGGCGGTGATTCAGTCGGAGATCAAAGAGAAACTGACTAACCGGATGATCCAGGAGGATATCGGCCTGTCTGTGGTCAATATCACCATCCAGGATGCGTTTCCGCCCACTGCGGAGGTCATGAACGCCTTCAAGAATGTGGAGAATGCCAAGCAGGGCAAAGAGACGGCCATAAACAATGCCAATAAGGACCGTAATGAGAAGATTCCCCTGGCAGAGGCGGAGTGCGACCAGATCATCAAGAATGCCGAGGCCCAGAAGCAGGCCCGGATCAATGAAGCCATGGGGCAGGTGGCACGCTTTGAGCAGATGTATGCCGAGTACAGCAAGTATCCGCTGATCACAAGACAGCGTATGTTCTATGAGACTATGGAGGAGCTTCTGCCTTCCATGAAGGTGTATCTGACCGATGGGGGAGAGATTCAGACCCTGCTTCCTCTTGAGAGCTTTACCGGGGCCATCCAGACGGAGGCGGGGCGTGAAGGCACAGAAGACCCGGCAGAGGAGGTGGCACCATGAAGAAAGTGATTGCAAGACTGTCTGGTACGCTGGTGCTGGCCGGAGCGCTGCTTCTGGCTGGCGGGTCCCTGGTGGTGACTTATCCCGACGAATATAAGCTGATCCGCCAGTTTGGGGAGATCGTGAGGGTGGTTGAGACACCAGGGCTTTCCTTTAAGATTCCTTTTATCCAGTCCGGCGCTTCGGTACCCAAAGCTCTCCAGATCTACGATATCCCCAAGTCGGATGTGATCACCAGGGATAAGAAAAGTATGATTGCGGATGCATTTGTATTGTGGAGGGTTTCGGATCCGGTGCTGTTCACCCGGCATCTCAATGGCCAGGTGGCCCAGGCCCAGTCCAGGATCTCGGCGTCGGTATTCTCCTCCATGAAATCGGTCATATCCAATATGGATCAGGCGGAGATCATTGAGAACCGGAACGGGAAGCTGGCCCTGGATATCAGTGGGAATATCGGTGATTCCCTGGACGGCTACGGGATCCAGGTGCTGGCGGTGGAGACCAAATCCCTGGACATGCCGGACGACAACAAGCAGGCAGTCTATGACCGGATGATATCGGAGCGGAACAATATCGCCGCATCCTTTACGGCCCAGGGGAATTCTTCTGCCCAGAAGATTAAAAACGATACGACCAAGGAAGTATCCATGATGAAGTCCGAAGCCAGGGCCCAGGCGGAGAAGATCATCGCAGAGGGGGAAGCCCAGTATATGCAGATCCTTTCCGATGCCTACAACGATGCCAGCAAGGCGGATTTCTACAATTTTGTCCGCTCTCTGGATGCGGCCAGGGCTTCTTTAAAGAATGGAAACAATACGCTGATCCTGGACAAGAGTTCGCCGATCGCGGAAATATTTTATGGATATTGATGCAGGTACCTGCAGGAAGAAGGCGGCAGGAATGTTTAAATATGAGGTAATCGCAGAGGATATTCAGAATAAGATCCAAAAGGGAGTCTACCGGGCCGACGAGAAGCTGCCTCAGGAGATGGAGCTGTGCAAACAGTACGATGCTTCCCGGATCACCGTCCGGGAAGCCCTGGATCTTCTGGTATACAGAGGGCTGATCACAAGACGGCGGGGAGCTGGTACTTTTGTCAAGGCCATAACCGGAGGAACCGGCAATCTGGAGGGCTTCGCCAGATCCCAGCAGTTCGGCGGGTTCAGCAGGGACAATGAGGGGCGGGAGGTGACCTCTGTCATCCATGCCTTCACCCTGATGCGGGCACCGGCAGAGGTGGCGGAGCGGCTGCAGATATCAGGGACCTCAGTGGTCTGCTATATCTGCCGTACCCGTCTGGTGGACGGATATCCCCATGTGGTGGAGTATACTTATATGCCTACGGACTTTATCATCGGGATCACAGAAGATGTCCTCAAGGGTTCCATCTATTCTTATATTGAGCAGGAACTGAAGCTGAAGATCAAGAGCGCCCACCGGGTGGTCCGCGCAGATCTGCCGGACGAGCAGGAGCGGGAGTGGCTGAAGATCGGTACCCGACAGCTGCCTATATTGGAGGTGGAGCAGACCGCTTATCTGGATGACGGGCGGATCTTCGAGTATTCAAAGTCGAGACACCGTGCGGACTGCTTTGAGCTGCAGAGCGTCAGTGTGCGGTCATAGAGGACGGATAGACAAATCAACAGAGAATAGTATCAGATGGACTGTTTCTGCATATGAAGGCATATAGAGGGGCGCTGGCCTGGGAAAATCCTGGGCCGGTGCTTTTTTTGTGCAACAGTTCAGATACCCCTTGAACCAATGTCATTTAGATAATTTTTTTAATATCTGATTTGTTCTTGTGCAAAAGGGTGTAACCAGTTTTTCAATAAATATACAAATAAGGGTTGACAGACGGCAAAAAATGTGCGGCCGCTCTCGCTGCTGAATGGTTTTAGAGGTAGCGAGAGCGGCCCCTGGTTTAGGAAATATATTTATTCTTAACCCAGGAGGTACATGTTTATGTTTCATAACAGGATCAAAGCCCTTTTCAATTCCGCTGTCTCCAGTGTCGCTTCCGGCATATCCGGGTTCACATTCCATCCGGAAAAAGACCTGACCCGCACAAAGAAACTTCCTGCCGCCACCCTGCTCCGTTTCCTGGTTTCCCAGGGCGCTTCCTCAACACGCACGGAACTTATGGATTTCTTCGGCATGGATACACAGGCTCCTTCCGCCTCTGCCCTTAACCAGCAGCGGGCAAAGCTCAAAGCCACGGCTCTTGAAGCTGTTTTCCGGCGCTTCAGTACTTCTGTGGATGCCCTGCACCCTTCCTCCGGTTACCGCTTCCTGGCTGTGGACGGCTCTTCATTTACCTTTTTCAGTACACCCCGGTTTGCCTCCCCTGAATATTTCGTTTCCGAAGGCCATTCCGCAAAAGGCTTTTACAGCATGCACCTTACTGCTCTTTATGACCTGGAACGGCGTACTTACACAGATGCAGTGCTGCAGCCCGTCCATGAAAAGGATGAATTCCGCGCTTTCTGTACCATGGTTGACCGCCAGGAAATTTCCCCGGGTATAAAATATGTTTATCCGGGTGACCGGGGTTTCTGCTCCTGGAACTGCATGGCCCATGTCCGGGAGCGGGGACAGTATTTCCTGTTCCGTTCGAAGGATATCCATTCCAAAGGCATTACCTCCCGTTTCCATTTTCCGGGGGACGGCTCCTTTGATACCACTGTCCGTGTCACCCTTGTCCGCAGCCACTCGAAAAAAATCCCCGTTCCGGAGGGCAGCTACCGGCGGTTTGTGGACAAAAAGACGGCTTTTGACTATATAGAATATGGTTCCATGGATACCTACACACTGGAATTCCGTGTTGTCCGTTTTCCACTGTCGGATTCCTCTTATGAATGTATTGTCACAAATCTCCCGGCAGATGAATTCCCCCTGGAACGGGTCAGGGAGTGTTACTCTGCCAGGTGGGGGATCGAAACATCCTTCCGGAAGCTTAAATACACCATTGGATTGTCCGGCTTCCATTCATACAAACCGGAATACGTCCGGCAGGAAATATGGGCGAAGCTGACCGCCTACAACATAACCGAAACCCTGGTCAGCCACGTGGTTGTTGAAACCCGTGACACAAAACATGATTACCAGGTGAATTTTTCAGCCGCCGCCCATATCTGCCGGGTTTTCCTGCGCCAGTCCGCAGGCAGGATCCGGATCAACGTAATGGCCCTGCTGGGGAGAGAACTGGTTCCCATACGGAAAGGGCGCCAGAAACCACGGAAGAAAACAGCGCATTTCCGCAGGCCGCGCTATTTCACCTACCGCGCATCCTGAAGCAGCTCCATCCTGTGTATCATAACTTTTTTTGAAACAGATGCAAATCTGTTTGTTTGCCATGCAAAAAAATATCCGGAAACGTTGATTCCGCAAAAGTGGGGGGCCGCAAATGCCTGCTGCGTCCAGGAAACCTGCAATGATAAAGTTATCTAAATGACATTGGCAGGGGAAGTGGAACCAAAAGAATGGGAAGCGTGGTGGAACAGCAACAGGCCTAAGTTGGAAGAAGCCCTTAACCGGGGAGACAGAGGGCGGTTGATGCCTGCCTTGTGGAACGCCAGTTATTACTGGATGGTAAAGACACAGAGTGGTGTTGCTTATTATTTTCATGCCCAGGGACGTCCGGTAAAGGTTTCCGATTATTATGAGAAGAAGATGCTGGAAGAGGCAGAGCGCGAAAGACAGAAAGCCATGGAAGGCTATCATAGGGATACCGCCCCTGCCAGACAGCGGTGGGAGGCATATCTGGAGAGCCATCCCACAGACATGATTGCTTTTGACTGGAAAAGCCTGCTGGGAACACCGGCCGGACAGAAACCGGCAAGGGATTTTGCCTATAAACATGTGAGGGAAACAGAACAGCGGAAAGAGTGCGGGGAAGAACTAAAGCTCCGCCTGAAAGAGAACCTGCAGGCAAAGATCGCTCCTGTCACAAAAGCTTATGGCATGAAAAAAGCAGGCCCCAAAACCTTTGTGCGGGAGAAGAACGGTCTGGTAACCCGCATCCAGTTTATCGGCTATTTCAGGGGTGGCGGATACGAGGCGATGTTCTGTTATTTTTGCCCCCTATATGCCATACAGTACGGGATTTTAGACCTGCCGGGACACATCTGCCAGGGGGAGAATTTCCAAAGGATGCAGAGAGACTGGGGCGTGATTCAGGATGGCATGGAAGCTGTGGATGCTGCCATGGTGGAGCGTATCAACAGAAAATTTGATGATATCCTGATATTCCTGGCGGATGGCGTGCTGCCCGAGTGGCAGAAGATCGACAGTCTGGAGACATATTTCGCGGAGGAACGACGGGATTATCTGAAAGCCACCATGACAGGCCCAAAAGATCCAGGAACCGGCAGGGCCATGTGGGATCTGGATCAGGAGGGAAAGGAAGATCCATGGAGAGCGGATGAGTATCTGTTCGGCGTATGGGATTTGCTGGCTGGAAAGGAAGCGGAAGGATATGCACGCCTGGAAAAATGCGTGAGACACAATTCCGATTATATGAAAGAACGTTTAAAGGAGTTCCCCAATGCCTGCAATGATCCGAGAGACGCCATGGCGGTGATGTACCGCAATGCACAGTTGTTTCTTGGGACAAAGGAGATCTTGGATGCTGAAAAACGCCGGGCCAGGATTCGGGAGACTTATGAGGAGGTATGCCGGTTCATGCGGTATTACCACGGTCTGGCAAAAAAGACGGAAAGGAACCTGGAATAGAGGGAACTGTAATGATGGAAGAGAAAAAAGCACAAAAGGTGACTATCAGGAACAGATCGACGAAGCAGAAGAAAAAGGCGATTCTGTGAAAGCCGGCGAATTGCGTGCGGAACTGGCAGAAGAATTAGAGCAGATGAGCAAAGACATAGAAGAAAAGGGTTACGCAAGCTGGGAGGGATTCCTGGCAAAATGGAACGAACATCTGTCCAGCTGCCTGTCGCCGCTGCGTACTGCAGATATTGGAGATATGATTGTAGAGGTGGACAGCCGCCAGCCGGACGATGACACGCCATCTCTGGAGCAGGCTGTCCTCTCACTGAAAGAAGGCCCTTTTACGCTACCGACAGAGGATGAATGGGAATATCTTTGTAACGGCGGCACACGCACATTGTTCTGGTGGGGCGATACATTATGCGATGTGCTGAGAGAAATTTATAATGTGGGCGCTGTCGGAAATACCGAGGAAAATACAATATTGGATCAGCCGAATATGCTGGGGCTGTTTATGGCATACGATTCATATAAAAATGAAATCATTGATAATACATCCTATACAAAAGGCGGGGATGGCGGATGTTCCCTTTGCGGCGGCGATGGGGCAATATATGTCCTGCCTTGCTATACTGCCTTTTATCGCAAACCGGTCAATGAACGTCATCCTGGTTTGTCGAAAAATTACTTTTGTTATCGCCGTATAATCCGATTGCCATAGAAAATTATAGAAAAGATGCCGGAATGAATAAAAAGTGGAATAAAATTATGGACCAATTATTAAAACTTCAACCGCCCAGAAAGATATTGATCCGCTTACTTTTCTTTCATCTTCAGAATGGCATATTGAAAATTACAAGGGGAAGGAAATACTTGTTGTTGCGGAAGAAATCCCGAAACACAATGGCAGCATTTGTCTGGTTATTGATTTAGATGGTAAGGCGTACGGGGCAATTTCCCCTATGTACTAAATTTATCAGTATTGTTCAAATAGCTTTGAGCAGTTTCTTCTTATCAGCAGCAAAT
>Ga0137308_101265_pt1 | contig 26673 bp, 21 predicted proteins | sample Inofrocosms_June_FD_97181 | JGI IMG/M metagenome (GOLD analysis project Ga0137308, IMG submission 97181) | Mouse cecal microbial communities from Vienna, Austria - N-Acetylneuraminic and N-Acetylglucosamine D2O microcosms_June | ecosystem: Host-associated > Mammals > Digestive system > Large...
TGTGCAAATGAGTGATTATAAGGGGCGTGTAGGTAATAGGATTTCGGTTCCTGAGGTGAGAGAAGCCGTGAGGGAAGATACCGAACGGCATTATAAGAAAAAAAGAAGTGATTCCCAGAAGTCTTATGATAAAAAGAAGAAAAGAAAATACCAGGAGAAATCTATTGGAACGTCTTTCGGAGAGTTATTGAAAGGGATTAAACTGGAGTGAGTGAGATTCCGCTGGCTGGGATGGATTGTCGTGCTTGATTTCTCTGTTGTCAGAATGGGAAAATCACGATATAATAAAAATAAGATATTTTGCTTTTGAGATGAGGAAAATATTGTGAAGGGATAAAAATATGCAGAAAAAGACACCGGATTACGATAATGTGTTTAAGACTATGAAGAGTAAGCACAAGAGATTGTTTATATCCGTAATTAATGACGTTTTCGAGAAAGAGTATCCGTTAGATACAAAAGTGGAAATTTTACCGTCAGAAGGATACTTGACTGAAAGCGAGACAGCAGATGGGAGCAAGGAAATAGAAGAGCAGATTTCTGATTTCCTGATTAAGATCGGGAGTGAGGTTTACGTGTTAGAGTGTCAGAGCTACGATGACGGCTCTATGGCAATCAGGATTGCAGAATATGCTTTTATTGTTGCGAGGCAGTTCGCAACATGGGATATCGGACATGCGACGATTCCCATGCCGAGATTTTCCGTAATCTATGTCAAACGGACGGAAAGAACTCCGAAGACTACGAAAATTACTTTTACATTTCCAGACGGGCAGGAAGTAAATTACGAATCCACAAACGTAATCTTGGAAGAATTTACAAAGGAATATATTGTTGAAAAGAAGCTGTTCCCTTATATTCCGTTCTATATTGCAAGGTATGAAAAGGATATGATATCTGAAGGAAGTATAGAGAACGCAGAACGGGATTTGGAATATTTCAGGAATGAACTGGTTCGTTTGTATGAAGCGGAGGAATTGACCGATTATGAACTGATCGACTTAAAGGGATTTATAAATACCATTATTACACATATTACAAATGGAAATAAAAATGAGGAAAGGCTGGTGAGTATTATGGGCGGAAAAGTAATTGAGACAGAGTCGGAGAGATTGATTCGTCAAGGTATAAGTCAAGGTATAAGTCAGGGTATAAGTCAAGGTATAAGTCAGGGTATAAGTCAAGGTATAAGTCAAGGTATAAGTCAGGGAAAAGCGCAGCTGCTAATTGAACTTGGGCAGGAAGAAGGTCTTGATGATGCGGCGCTCCTGAAGAGGATTCAGGAACGAATTGGCGTGTCATTAGAACAGGCAGCTGCCTATTTGGAACAGTATGGAAAACAGACTGTATAGATTTAGATTTGCGAAGATGGGTGACAATTTGAAGTGAAGGGAGTATTTCTGTTGAGAACGGGAGTACTCCTATTTTGTGGAAGAACGGATGTTATTAAAGTTAACTGCCATCATTGACGGGGAATTTGTACCATACTATACAGAAGATGTTTCGGTTATTGCGTATTTAAGAGTTTTAGACGGAAAGGAATTACTGGTTATTCACAATTACCAGGATAAAAGAGGCAGTGTACAGATTCCGGATGGATTTGAAGAGAAAGTCTTAGGAAACAGAGATTCTGCGGATTGGTAGTGCAAGAGATCCTAAAGTACGGCGCGGTACAGACGCATGGTATAAAACCAAATCAAAATACTGATTATTGGGAAAGAAGGGTTGAGTATTCTTGAAATAGGAGTATAATTTAATCTGAGTGAAGGAGTGAGAACGAGAAAAAGGGGATTACATGAATATGTCAATACATAACAATCCAGATCAGGAGAGTGAATCAATGAGAAAACAGCAGAATTTTCAATGGGAAACCATATCATTAGGTACTTGTTATTACCCGGAGCATTGGGACAGATCTCTATGGGAAGTGGACTTGAAGCGGATGAAGGCGGCCGGAATCGAGACGATCCGTATCGGAGAATTTGCCTGGAGCAAGGTGGAGCCGCGGGAAGGGGAATTCACTTATGAGTTCTTTGATGATTTCCTTAATGAAGTCAGAGCAGCAGATATGAAAGTGATATTTGGTACGCCGACGGCAACGCCTCCTGCGTGGCTGACAGAGAAGTATCCGGAGGTGCTGAACTGCCGGATGGACGGGGTGAAGTTCCGGCACGGCATGCGTAGGCATTATAATTATAATTCACCGGTTTATCAGGAATTGAGCGCCCGTATCGTAGAGAAATTTGCAGGACATTATGCAGCACATCCAAATGTGATCGGCTGGCAGATCGATAATGAGATTAACTGTGAGGTGGATGTATTCTATTCGGAGAGCGATACGGCTGCGTTCCGTAAATATCTGCAAGGAAAATACGGTACACTGGAGAATCTGAACCGAGAGTTGGGAATGGTATTCTGGAATCAGGAATATACGGATTGGAATGAGGTCTATGTGCCGCGTACGACCATCCATGATTCTTCTAATCCGCATCTGACTCTGGAGTACTATAGGTTTGTGTCGGAGAGCGCGATTGCATTCTGCCGGATGCAGAGCGATATTATCAGGAAATATAAGAAGCCGGGAGATTTTATCACGACGAACGGTATGTTTAATCATATTGATAATCACAGATTGATGGATGAGGCGCTGGATGTATATACTTATGATTCTTATCCGAATTTTGCATATTGTCTTTCTGAGGATCCGGTGCATAACCGTGACCTGAATGACAGAAAGTGGAGCAGCCATTTATCCAGGGTGCGTTCTGTCTGCCCGCATTTTGGAATCATGGAGCAGCAGTCGGGCGCGAACGGTTGGAATACCCGGATGGAAGCGCCTGCGCCGAAGCCTGGGCAGATGACGCTCTGGGCAATGCAGAGTATCGCCCATGGAGCAGACTATGTGAGTTTCTTTAGATGGCGTACCTGTACAGTGGGAACAGAGATCTACTGGCACGGTATCCTGGATTATGACAACAGGGATAACAGGAAGCTTCGGGAGATCAGAGCGCTCCATGAGCGTCTGCGTTCGATCCGGAAGCTGGCAGGCGCCGCATATCGGGCGAGCTTTGGTGTGTTGGAGGATTATGACAATCTCTGGGATGCGGATGTGGACGTATGGCACAGGCGGGTAGAGAAGGCAAGCAAGAAGGAGATTTTCGCGGCGTCTCAATTGAGTCATACGCCAATGGATTATGTGGTGCTCACAGATGACACAGAGTATGAGGAACTTAAGGATTATCCGGTTCTGTTCTATCCTCATGGCCTGATCATGACGGAAAAGAGGGCCGAGCTTCTTAGGGCTTATGTGGAGAAAGGGGGCTGTCTTGTTATCGGCGCCCGTACCGGTCAGAAGGAGGAGCACGGCAGATGTGTAATGATGCCGATGCCGGGATTATTGTCAGAACTTAGCGGCACGACGGTGGAAGAATTTACCTTTGTCGGGGCCCTGGACGGATCGGTATGTATGGATTGGAATGGCGAGGAGCTGGATACGGGGATCTTCAATGATATATTAGCGGCAGAGAACGAGGAAGTGAAAGTGCTGGCGCGTTTCGCGTCCAACTATTATGAAGGAAAGCCGGCGCTGACGGAACGTGCGGTCGGATCGGGAAGAGTGATTCATTTCGGAGGAACGTTTACCAGAGATACCGTGCAGGCATTGCTTGGCTATCTGGGGATTTTGGAGCCATACAGAGCACAGCTCGAACTTCCGGAAGAATGTGAATTGTGCGTCAGAGAGAAGAATGGGAAACAGTACATTTTCATATTGAATTATTCGCCTGAGGAACAAGAGATTCGGGTAAAGCAGGAGATGATAGACATGTTTTCAGGAGAGAAAATATGCGGCGCCGTCAGATTGACAGGGTATTATGTCTTATGCCTTGAGTCAATTACCACATTGTAAGTAATGCAGAAGGTAGATTGCATGCAGAAAATATTAATAGTAGAAGACGACAGAGAGCTTAACATGGCTCTCTGTTATGCAATAGAGAAGAGTAAATACACGGCAGTCCAAGCATCTTCTGTCAGAGAAGCCAGGGAAATATACAGAAGAGAAGAAGTGCGGCTGATCATACTGGATATCAACCTCCCGGACGGAGACGGATTCGGTTTCTGCCGGTGGGTGAAGGAACAGAAGAATACCCCCGTATTATTCCTGACAGCACGGGATATGGAGGAGGACGTATTGGAAGGATATGATCTGGGTGCGGAGGACTACGTGATCAAGCCATTTTCTATGAAAATACTTCTCAGGAAAATAGACGTAATCTTGAAACGCGTGAAAAATGACGACGACAGCATTTTTGACGACGGTAATCTGAAGATTGACTTAAATCGGGCGAAGGTATTTATTCGCGGAGAGGAGTGCAGCGTCACGCCCACCGAGCTGCGTCTTCTGAGGGAGTTCGTACTGAATAAGGAACGACTTCTCACCTATAGCATTCTCCTGGATGGGTTGTGGGAGAACGGATGTCAGTTGATGGACAAGCACGCGCTGGCGGTGAATGTCAACCGTCTCAGGGGGAAGATCGAAGATGAGCAGCACAAGTATATTTCAAATGTATACGGGATGGGATATCAATGGATTGGTCAGTGATCATTGCGGTGTCAGCCGCAGGAGCGTCGATTGCCGCCGTGCGGAGGATGTACCGGCTTAATAGGGATGTTTATAAGTTTGAAGAGAAGGTTGAGAATGCGCTTGACGATATCATATCCGGGAAGGGTATATCGGAAGGAGGAGAAGATATCACAGATTCTCTCTGGGGCAAATGCGGGGAAAAGCTCTGGCGGGTGAATCGTATCTGGACGAAGAAAGAAGAGGCGGGAAGACGTGAGAAGGAACTGATGAAGGAGCTGATTTCTGATATTTCCCATCAGACTAAGACGCCTATTGCCAATATGAAGCTGTATCTGGAATTCTTGCAAGAAGAAGAACTCTCAGGGAAGGGGCGGGAATTCCTTGGCCATCTGGAAGGGCAGACGCAGAAGCTGGATTTTCTTTTGCAGAGTATGGTTAAGATGTCAAGGCTGGAGACGGGAATGATTCATATCCGGCAGCAGGAGGCGAAGCTGTACGATACGATAGCGGGAGCGGTGGGAGAGATCGTGCCGTCCGCGGCGAAGAAAGGGATAGAGCTGTCCGTAGACTGCGACGAAGATCTTATGGTAAGACATGACAGGAAGTGGACGGAGGAGGCAGTCTTCAATGTCTTGGATAACGCGGTAAAATACACGGAATCCGGCGGGACTATCCATGTTGCGGTGAAGTATCAGGAGATATTTGCGAAGATCAGTGTGCGCGATACGGGAAAGGGGATCGCGCCCGAACGTCAGGCGGAGATCTTCACCCGTTTTTACAGGGAGCCAGAGATCCATGATGAGAGCGGTATCGGTATCGGATTATATCTGGCAAGGAAAATCCTGGAATTGCAGGATGGGTATATCGAGGTGCGGTCGCAGGAGGGCGAAGGTTCGGAGTTCAATCTATATTTGCCTATAGGAATTAATTATCATGTTCAGACAAAGAATCATGAATGTATTATCGAGAGATATGCAAAGGGCTGATGTATTTGAAAAGACACCGGGTATTATAAAAATCACAGTTTCGTGATAATCCTGCATTGTGACAGCTTTGTGATTTTTGTCTGATAAGATGGTACTATGTTCAGCAGATAGCAGGTGATAGGCTGGATATGGTACTATTTTTTTGGCAGAGAGGAGCAAAAATATGGAGTCAAATATGGTAGAGACAAGAGGATTAAAAAAATACTACAGGCTGGGCGACAATGTGGTCAAGGCATTGGACGGTGTGGATTTTACGGTCAGAGAACAGGAATTCGTTGCGATCATCGGAAGGTCGGGAAGCGGCAAGAGTACGCTTCTTCATATGGTGGGCGGTCTGGATACGCCTACGGAAGGCGAGGTATATGTGGCGGGAAGAAACTTGTCCGGCATGACGAAGGAGGAGCTTGCAGTGTTCAGGAGAAGGAAGGTGGGATTCATATTCCAGAATTATAATCTCGTGCCGGATCTTAATATCTATGAAAATGTGGTTCTTCCCATAGAGTTGGACGGAAAGAGGGTGGACTGGGAATTCGTGAAAGAGATTCTGGATGTGTTGAAGCTTACGGAGAAGGGGGAAGCGTTTCCAGGCAATCTGTCCGGCGGTCAGCAGCAGAGAGCGGCCATTGCAAGAGCGCTTGCGTCGAAGCCCGCCATTATCCTTGCGGATGAGCCTACCGGGAACCTGGATACGGCGTCAGGCCATGATGTATTGGGATTATTGAAGGTGGTGGCGAAGCAGTTTCAGCAGACGATCGTTCTGATCACTCATGATCGGGATATTGCCCAGATGGCAGATCGGATCGTGTGCATTGAGGACGGGAAGATCAGGAAGGAGCGCGGTCTGTATGCTTAGGAACAATAATACGCAAGTTTTAACCCGGATGGCAGGCAGAGCCCTTAGAAGCAACAGGCGCCGGAGTGTTACTATGATTCTGGCAGTTTGTCTGTCTGCGTTCATGCTGTTCAGTGTATTCACGGTTGGTGTGACATATTTTGAGATGCAGAGGTTACAGAATATCCGTATGAGCGGCGGGGAATTTGATGCGATCATGTACGGTGTGACTAAGGAGCAGCTTAAGACCTGCCGGGAGGACGAGGATATCCTAAGATTCGGAGTACACGCTGTATCAGGGTATATTGAGGAGACAGAGTATGACAATACACCGGAAGTGATGCTTATGTGGGCAGATGAGACCTGTTGGAATGAGATTCTGGCTCCGGCGCGGGAGAGAGTAGAAGGGCATTATCCGGTGGAAGAGGATGAAGTCATGGTGACGGAATATGCTCTGGAGAAATGCGGATTCCAGGGACTTAAGGTTGGTGATGAGTTTACCGCCGTCTATGGAGCAAGGGAGAAAAAGTGTGAAAAGACCTTCCGTATCTCGGGGATCTGGGAGGGATTCGGAGAGAAAAGCGCATTCTACGTGTCGGAGAAATTCTATGAGCAGACGGATTTTGACCCGGCAGATGTCTCTTCCGGCAGGTTTTTGATAGATTTTCGGCAGAAGTTGATCTCGCAGGAGGAGCAGGATACATTTATAGAATCGATGAAACTGGGTAAGAAGCAGAGATTATTTTTTGTGGCGGATTTCGCGCATTCCATTCAGATATTGTCCGGGATCGCGGGGCTTGCGTTGGTGACCTGCCTGTGCGCATACCTTCTGATCTATAATATCATGTATCTGTCTGTGGCGGGCAGCATCCGTTACTATGGATTGCTGCAGACGATCGGGATGACGGGGAGACAGGTCTATTGCCTGATTCATCGGCAGATGCTTCTAGTTGGCGGAATTGGGGCGGCCGGCGGAATACTCTTGGGAAGCGGCGTGTCATTCTTTGTAGTTCCGTCCGTCATAAAGTTCTTGGGAATCCGTATGGATAAGGGCGGAGAGATTACGGTATCGTTCCATCCGGTGATTCTGCTTCTGACTATGCTTCTTACCGGGATTACCGTCTATGCTGCAGGGAGAAAACCGATGAAGATCGCGGCCGCATGTTCGCCGATGGAGGCTCTCGGCTACCGGCCGGCGGCTGATGTGAAACGCAAAGAAGGGTTGATCGGCGGCAGACCCCGGGAAGGCAGAAGGTATAATACCGCAAGAGTTAAGGAGAAAAACGGCCGCGGGTATTTTGGCCGTGATATAAGCGAGCCGGCGAGGATATGGCGCATGGCGAAGGAACAGATCACGAAGGATAAGAAAAAGGCAGGCATTGTTATGCTGTCTCTGGCAGCAGGTATGTCGGTGTTCCTGTGTATGGCGACGCTTCTGACTTCGCAGGCGGAAAGAGAGTATAATTATAATTTCAGGGATTTTGATATGGTCGTAAGGAATGATACCATGAAGAAAGAAGAACAGGAAGACCGCATCCAGATCTTTGACCGGCAGGTGCTTGACAATTTGAATGATATCAAGGGTGTGGCCGGGACGGAGCCGCTGATCTATACGGAGATAACCGTGCCCTGGGAATCGGAATTTGCCGATATGTGGATGCGGGAGTTCTATGAGACCTGGATGGACATTCCTTATGAGGATGAGATCGATGAGTATAAGGAATTCCCGGAGAATTTTGGATCTTCTCTGGTGGGGATCAGCAGGGCGGATCTGGAAGCGCTGAACGAGCTGTCAGAGCAGCCGATAGATGAAGAGGACTTCCTTGCAGGTAAGACCTGTCTGCTGTACCGGAACAATTTGGATCTCCAGAGCAGTGATGTAGCAGGCAAATCAGTTACCTGCGCCGATTACGAAGACAGAGAGAATACATTGACTTTCGAGATCGCCGGTCTGGTCGATGCCAATGATTATACGGCTCTGCTCGGTTATCCGCCTACGATCATCGTCAGCGAACAGGCAGTGAAGGAATTTGCAGAAGAGCCGGTAATATTTAAAATAGGCATCCGGTATCAGGAAGAATATGATGAAGGGACGGAAGCGGAGATAATTTCCGTATTGGATGACAGTCCCTACGGAAAGGATTATTCTTACGAATCAAGAATCGAGATGAAAAAAGAGGTAGAAAAGGCTCAGGGCAATATGATGGAGGTAGGAATCGGAGTCGCGTTGATCCTTGCCGTAATCGGAATTATGAATTATATCAATACATTTATCGGCAATATTCAGAACAGGCGTGTGGAGATAGCCGTGCTTGCGAGTATCGGAATGACGGGAAGGCAGGTGAAGCGGATGCTGATCTTTGAAGGGCTTATGTATGCCGGCGGGGCCTGGATAATCACGGGAGTTTTCGGAATGGCAGTCATTTACAGGCTCTATCAGTCGATGAACTATGCGGGGGCAGACTTTGTCATTCCCGTGCTGCCGCTATTGTCGGCGGTATTGATCTCGCTTCTGATCTGTGTCAGTGTGCCGGCGGCGGCTTACCGCGATATCGAGAAGAAAGGGATTGTGGAGCATATTAAGACGGCGTCTCTTTAGAACAGAGAATCCCGTCTGGGAATCTGGCACATCATTGCATTAAGCCGCCTGATTCCTGCGGGATTCTTTTTTAGTATATATTTGACAAGGCAAAGTATAGTTTATCCTCTTAGCCGGAATCTTCCCACCAGATCTTTCATAAGCTGGGACTGGCTAGACAGCTCTTCGCTGGCAGCCGCGCTCTCCTGTGCGGTAGCGGAATTGGTCTGCACTACGCTGGAGATCTGGTCGATTCCCATGGTGATCTGGGAAATAGCCTCGGCCTGGTTGTTGCTGGCCTCGGAGATCTGACTGATGATATTGGTAACCTCCTCGACTCCTTTTACGGTCTGGAGTAAGGATTGCGCGGTCTCATCGGCGATCAGGGTTCCGTTCTCTACTGCTCTTAAGGAATTCTCGATCAGAACAGAAGTATTCTTGGAGGCTTCCGCACTCTTGCCTGCCAGATTGCGCACTTCATCGGCTACTACTGCGAAGCCCTTGCCGGCAGTTCCGGCACGCGCCGCTTCTACTGCGGCATTCAGCGCAAGGATATTGGTCTGGAATGCGATATCCTCGATAGTTTTGATGATCTTTCCGATCTCATCGGAACAATTGCTGATATTGTTCATAGCCTGCATCATTTCCTGCATCTTCTGATTGCTCGTCTGCATCTCGCTTCCGACAACTCCTGCCATGTGATTAGCCTGCCGCGCATTCTCCGCATTCTGCTTTACCTTCTCGGATATCTCATTGATAGTAGCGGCGAGCTCTTCCACAGAGCTGGCCTGCTCGGTGGCTCCCTGGGAAAGAGCCTGGGCTCCGCTGGATACTTGGTCGGAACCGCTTGCAACCTGAGCCGAACTCTCGCTGATCTGCAGGATCGTGTGGTTGAGCTTCTCTGCGATCGCCCGGAATGAGATCAAAAGAGGCTTAAAACCGCCGGTGTATTCTGTCTCGCAGGTAGAGTCCACCGTAAAATCACCGGAAGCCATCTGGGCCAGGAACTTGTTCTCGTCGTCGATGATCATCTGGAGCTTGCGGATCAGTTCACGTACCTGGTCGGACAGAACACCAAGTTCATCCTTGGAAGTGTAGGAGATGTCTATATCCAGATCGCCCTGGGCCATTCTGGAAGCTGCCTTTTCGATCTCGAAGATTGGGAATTTGATTCCCCGGATGATCACGAATGAGAAAAAGACCCCGATAATAATAATAACTATGATAATACCGGCCTGGAAGATGAGGGCGTTCCGGTAAAGTCTTTCACTGGAAGCTGTTTCTTCCTCGCTGCCGTTTTGGTTGTATGTAATGATGTCGCTAAAAGCGGTGTTCAGAGAATTATAAAGATCTACACATTCTCCTTCTAAGATAGAACGGGCTTCATCTGTATTGCCCTGTTTTGCCAGCGCCATCAGTTTGTCGTCTGCCTGGCTGTACTGCGTCCAGAGGTTCAAGGCATTCTCGTAATACGGTTTTTCTTCCTGATCAATCAGGCCTTCGTATTTGGTAAGAAGCGAGTCCATCTTGGATTTTTCACTTTCGACGTATTTGAGGCTTAATTGCTCTATTTCGTCGGAAATGGCTGTGAGATAGCCGAGTTCATTGAGTCTGATATTAGAGAGCGTAGCGGTCATAGCCCTTCCCGTATCCACGCTTGGAAGCCAGCTTGTTGAGATATCGCTGGTCTTTTCATTTAGTCTTCCCATCAGATTAAAAGACATGCCTCCGATGATGAGCATACCGATCAGCGCAACGCCTACAAGAATGTAGAGCTTGAAACTGATCTTAAGATTTTGAATTCGCTTTATCATGTCAAATGTCTCCTTTCAATTTTGTAGCTTCTTATGTATGTGACATTAAAACGAAACTTTATACATATATCGGCAGAAAAAAGCAAAATCTTAAGCTGTACACATAATATAGAATCAGGTATTATTAAAGCGGAGAATTAATGTTCTGGGGTATATCCTTTGAAATCTTTTTGAAAGAGGGGAATAGCAGTGATCAAGCTTAGAGAGATATTGTCCATGCCAGTGTTCCGGAACTTCCGAGTGGTTGCCGGGGAAGGCGGGATAGACAGAGAGGTGGGGACTGTCAGTGTGATGGACGCCCCGGATATATACAAGTGGATGAAAGGCGGAGAATTCCTGATCACCACGGGATATGCGGTGAAGGACCGCCCGGAGTACATCCGGTCGCTGATCATCAACCTGGATAAGGGCGGCGCGGCGGCTCTGGGCGTCAAGTTCGACCGCTTTATCCATGAGTTTCCGGCAGATGCCCTTGAGGCGGCAGATGAGCTGGACTTTCCGATCGTATCGATTCCTTATGAATTCGCATTTACAGATGTGATCAATCCCGTGCTGTGGGAGGTTGTAGATAAGCAGGCGAGGAAATTGCTTTACTCTGAGAGCATTCATGAGGCGTTTACCAGGATGGTGCTCAAGGATGAAGAGATACCGGCGATCCTTGCATTCTTAAGAAAGCACATTCACAGGGAGACGGCATTTATAGATCCGCGTTTCTCCAAAGTGTATTTTGCGTCGGAGACGGATGAGGACAGCAGTATCTATCAGGAGTGGAAACAGTGGGATGTGGACGCGGGCAATAGGAAGAAGCGGACAGAAGGATATGATTTTTACAGGATGCACATCAATGAAGAGGAGTATGGGCACATTATCTTAGGAGAGCGGCTTGAGGGCTTTGATGAGTTCTTTCAGGACTATTACCAGATCGCGATCGAACAGGCGGGGATTATCCTGACGCTTAAGATCCAGAAGCAGATGGCGACGGCGCAGATAGAGACAGAGTACAGGGAACAATTTGTCCAGGATATTCTGACGGGGAATATCAAATCAAAGGAGGAGATCATCAACCGCGGCAGGATCTACAACTGGGATTTTTATTTCGGAGGCATTGCAGTCGTCGTTGATATTGACCGTTTTAAGGAGCAATACCTGCAGGAGCTTGACAGGGAGAGGGTCCGCGGGCTTGACGAGATTATGAGGCGGATTTTGAATATCAGTAAGCGGATTGTTAAGAAGGAGTTCCCACATTATGTGTACAGCAGGATGAGTGACCAGATCGCATTTGTGATCTCGGAGACTTATAGTAAGAGAAGCAGATTCATGGAGAGGATCAAGAATGTTTTTGGGGAAGTGAAGGAAGAGATTCAGCGTGCATCGGCATTTACGGCGACGATCGGCGTTGGCAATTACAAGAAGGATATCGCGCAGATCCATGACAGTTGGGAGGAGGCGAAGAAGTCGGTCGTCATCTCAAGGAATATGCTGCGGGAAGATGTGATTTCGGTCTACGATGAGTTGGGTGTGTATAAGCTGCTGTCATTGGTCAGCGCGAGTGAGGAGGCCAAAGAGTTCCAGCATCTGTATGTCCAGAGGATCGAGGTGTATGATCTGCAGCATCATACGGAGCTTCTGGAAACGGCGATGGTTCTGGCAGCTTGCGGATGGAATCTGAAAGAGGCGTCTGAGAAGCTGTATATCCATTATAATTCGATGAAATACCGTTACCGGAAGATTTGCCAAATATTGGAAATGAATCTCCAGGAACAGGAACAAAGGCTGAACCTGGAGCTTGCGCTGAAGCTGTACCAGATCCGTGCTCTTTCATAAGGATCCGCGCTCCTGGCCATGCGGGTCCTAATCAGAGAGAGATTGTACTTACAGGACAATAAAAGGGCGGAAGTCTAGTACCATATAGATGATGATATTATAGACCGGCGCTGATATAATGAACTGGACATGTAACGGTAGTTTAATGTACTGGTTCGAAAAGGAGGTACGGATATGTACAAGAACAAGGTCGGATTTATGGATGGCGTAATGGCGGCGGTAAAGGGGAATGTGATGAAGGATACGATTGGGGACATCGCTGTAAGCGGCCGCCTGATTCTTAAGGGAGGACATGTGGTGGATCCAAAGAATCAGGTCGATACGGTAACGGATATCCTGATCGGCAATGGAGTGGTCTGTCAGGTTGGAGATGATATTCATGCTGAGAGCGGAGACAGAATCATTGATTGTGAGGGGTTATTGGTCTTGCCGGGGCTGATCGATATGCATCTTCATTTGGGAGATCTGTTTGAAGTGAGCACGAACCCGATTTTCTGTGCGGCAGAGGACGGCGTGACGATGGGATTATCACCGGGGGCAGGCAATACATTTATGGCGCCGTCTCTTCTGGGGGCAGAAGTGGATCATGGTGTGCCGATCAATCTTGGAGTGTATCTAGGGGCGGTCAATGTCCTTGGAACACGGTTATCGGTGGAAGAATTGATCAAGATGTTCAGAGGCGAGATGGATGCGGATACACTGTCTGTGAAGATGAGCCGGAACGGGATCACCATTACCACGGCTCCGCTGACGGTAGGGATCAAGGATCATATGGGACATTTTATCATGCCGGATGAGAATATTGAGAAGATCTTCGAGATCACATCTAAAGCTAATCTTATCTATATGTCGCATACGCAGGATCCGGAGCACGCAGAGCGGCTGGTAAGCTTGTCAAAAGGGCGCCCGCTTCACCTGGCCCATGCGACGGCGGCGGGATGCGGCACTCATATGGATGCGGCGGAAGGAATGAGAAGAGTTATTGATCTGGTTGACGGAGAGAATATCACGGCGGAATTCGTAACTACCATGCTGCGTGCGGGACACGGAAGCAGGGAAGGCCTTAAGCTTCCGTCCCAGTCCCAGAAACTGGCATACGATGCCTTAAGCTCCGGTAAGGTCAATATATTGATCTCCGACGGGCAGAATCAGGCGACGATGAAGGGATTCGGCGATACGAGGGATAACATTCCGGCGATTCTTGAACTTTCGGATATGGGCGTGCTGACGCTTAGTCAGTCCGTCGCAGCCATGACTTGCAATCCGGCCGGACTGATCGCCAGAAGAACGGCGAACAACTGGTGGACAGAGAAGACAGGACATCTTGGCGCGGGCGCTCTGGCGAATGTGACCATCGTCGACGAGGCGGACAAGCTTGCTACCTACACGATTGTAAATGGGGAGATCGTGTCGTTTGAGAACCGTGCGGTAAGAAGAAACTGCGGAGCCGGCGGATGGGTCAGCAAGTTTGGCATGGTCAGGAAGACCGGAGTCGGGGAGCTTGTGATGTTCTCATATAAGTAGGTGATGCAATGGAGGAAGAGAATTGAGAGAGGAAGCGGGATACAGACCAACGATAGAAGAGTGTCAGGAAGTGTTAGAAAGGCTGGTGAGGGTGAAGACCTGCCAGCCGGAGGGCAATGAAGGGGAGATTGCCGGCCTGATCATGGAGATGCTTCCTTCCGGGCTTGAGTTCCATAAGCTTGAGCACACGGCTCGGAGAGCATCTCTGGTCGTGAAGGTGGAAGGTGAGATTGGGGAAGGCGGATTGGCGCTGATCGGGCATCTGGATACGGTGGCTTGCAGCGAACAGGACGGCTGGGCCTATCCTCCGCATCAGGCAGAGGTAAAAGGGGATATCTTGTACGGACGCGGAGCCGCCGATATGAAGGGCGGCGTCGCCGCGATGATCCTGACTATGAGGCAGATCGTACGCAGCGGGAAGAAGCCTTCAAAGCCGGTATATTTCTGCTTTACTGCAGACGAAGAGAGCAGGGGGATGGGGATCTGTGCCATTGTAGAAGAGAAATATCTGGACCAGGTGGAGGAGGTTGTCATCTGCGAGCCTTCCGATGAGAAGATAGGTATCTGTGAGAAGGGGGCGTTATGGCTGCAAACAGCCGTTCGCGGCAGGTCCTCCCATGCGTCGCGGCCGGAGCTTGGGGTAAATGCGGTAGAGTATGGAATATGTTTCGCGGAGAAGCTTAAAAGAGCGGTGGAAGGGAAGGAGAGCCATGCCATCCTGGGGCATAACACGGTGTCCGTCACAAGATTCCACGGGGGGATCATGACGAACATTATCCCGTCCAGTGCCGAGATTGAACTGGATATACGCACAGTTCCAGGGACATCCCATGATGAGATCATACGCAGGGCAGGGGAGATCTGCGAGGAGATCATGGATATGGATCCGGCGGTACATATGGAGACAGAGGTTCTGAACAACAGGCCGGCCCTTGAGACGCCAGAGGACAGTCCGTTTGTACGGGGTATGATGGAGGAGGCAGAACGTGCCGGGATTTCCACAGAGCCAAAGGGGTTGTATTTCTATACAGACGCTTCGCAGATGATGACCGGAAGACAGATTCCCTTTGTCATAGCAGGTCCGGGAGATGATGCGATGGCGCATTGTGTCAATGAGCATATTTCTCTTTCAAGCGTTGCGAGGTATACCGAGTTGTACAGCAGATACATCATGGAGCATTATTACTAATGGTTAATACGAGGAGGATAGAGATGAATGAGACGGGAAAAACACATAGCAGGGGACGGTCGGCGGGATCTGCTGCCGGATTTGCGGTGTGTATTGTAATTGGTTTTGTGTTTTATTTTGGTCTGACGGCTCTTAGCGGAACGAATCAGACGTTGGACTATAATCATCTGATCGACGGAATCCTGAATTCTTTCCCGAAGCAGATGGCGTGGTTTTTTATGAATTTTACGGAGGCGCAGTTCTATGCAAGTGTATTTGCGGGAATTGGCCTGATTCTCGGAGGCTTTGCGGCGTGGATACTGGCGCTTAAGAATTCCAGGTTTGCCGGATTTGATATCTGTTACGGGAGCAGCACCATGTTTCCGTGGGTACTGGCGTCCCAAGTGCTTTCTCTTGCGCTGGCACTCTTCGTATTCCGCTATATCGGAGGCTTTGCTGATCCGCAGGTGACGTGGCTGAATACATTTATCACGGTTGTAGGCGCTCCGCCGGCTGTGATGCTCCTGTACGGGCCAAGCATCTCAGCGCTGCTTACGGCATCGGTCCTTGGAGGGCTGATCTGTGCGCCGACGGCCATCTGGATTGGGAATGCCATCGTTACGCCGCTGAATCTTCCAGGCGTTGTGGCGAACGTATCGACGATGGCGGTCACCGGTATCATCGTGTGTATGGTATGTAAGATTCTGCCGTTTGTGAAGAAGGCCGAGATCAGGCCGCACAGAAACGGCAGCGTCAATGAGGATGTCTACAGTACGGCGTGGTTTGTCAGAAGGGTTCTGGCGGATTTCTCAGAAGCGCCCTTTTATGGAAATGAAGTCGCGTCAATCTTCTTGCTAGCGGGTGTGACGATCAACACGATCATCTGCGGGACACACGGAGCATACGGCTCGGGCGCTGTTCCGGCGATCCTGCTGTCTCAGTTCGTGGGTGCGGCAGTCGGAGTATTTCTCTATGTGGATAAGTTTGCAGACGGAGGATGGTATGCGACCTATGTACCGGTAGTAAGCGTAGGGCCGGCGTGTGTGCTGTTCTTTGGAGCGACCATTCCAGTTGCCCTGTTCGCGGGAGTGCTTGGCGGCATTATGGGCGGCCCCGTGGCGCAGTATTTCTCGGAGAAGCTGCCGGAGGGCGTGCACGGAACGGTGGCGAATGTTACGTCGATGACGGTCTGTACCGTCATTACGGCGGTGGTGATGGGGGCGCTGCCCTGGTTTTAGAATAATGAACGGTTCAATGGGGGACGCAGTAAAATGCAATTTTACTGCGTCCCCCATTTGACTAAAATCCCAGATTCCGTCCCTTTTCCATATTCGTAAGCTGGCGTTCGCCTTCGTCCGCGATCATGCGGAAGTCCTGGATTGTCTGCGCCATCTGCGGAAGTGCCTTCGCTTTGTAGGAGCTGATATCATCCAGTGCGGATAAGGTGTCCGCGAATGCCTGTTTCAGAGTGTCCGGAGAAATGCTGGCTTCCACCGCTTCTCTCTGAATAGCTGTTCCCTGTTCCTTGAGCATCCTTGAGGTGGCGCTGATCATATTGTTCGTCGTCTCGTTGAGTATCTGTACCTTCTCAAGGACGATCTTTTGATTATACAGAGCGCCGGCTACCGTGACAGCCACACGGAGTGCGGCAACCGTTACGGTCTGTGCGCGGTCGACCGCGCGGATCAGTTCTAAATTGTTCTTGCGAATTACTTCCATAGCGATAATTCCCTGCTGATTCACAACCAATAACTGCTGGAAATCCATAAGCCGTTGTCTGAGCGGGAAGATAATCTCTTCTTCTACGAACTTGATACGTTCTTCGGATTCGCCGGAGATCCTGGCATTCTCAACGGCATTGGCAAGGTAGCTGTCAAGCTGTGTGCCAAGCTCGATCTTCTGGGTCAATTGCTTCGTCAGGTCGCGCATGGCAGCCTGTTCGATCTCCAGGGTGGTGTTGTCGTTCTTGAGAGTTGTCCGTCCCTTCTCCAGTGTCTTCACGATTCCCGCGATCTCGGCGTCAGCCGTCTTAAACCGCTCGAAATACCGACGTATGGGGTTGAACACCTTCCCAAGTACCCCGGTCTTGGTGAAGTCCAGACCGGACGGGTCCAGATCCCGCATCTTGATCGAAAGTTCTTCTAGGCCCCTGGCAACTTCGCCGGATTCTCCTCCTGCTTTGCCGAATTCTCCCATCCGTTTCTGGAGAATGCTGTTCTTGGCCTGGGACTGCCGTACGATATCTGCCCCAAAGGTCTCCACCACCTGAACGAATTCCCGGCGTTCGGCCAGTGAATCAAGGTCTACTGCCATGATCTGGTCGGCCTTGTCCTTGACAGCGCCGGCAATGACGGTCTTCACTTCCTTCGGCGGTTCTAACTCTGCGGCGACTTCCTTCTTGATCTCTTCGGTATTTGGTAAATCCAGTGTAAATCCGCTCATATATCTTACTCCTTACATGCTTGCGTTAAATAGTGTCTTAAGCTGGTATACTACGTCGTCGGTGGATGCGTCGATGCTTGCGGCCTCATTCACGGAGCTGATGCTCTGAAGCGCCGACAGATCGGCGTTGTAACCGATGGTATATACCGGTATCTTCAATCCGCTTAGGATATCTCGGACATCGTTCAGATTATAGCCGACATTGGTCTCTCCGTCGCTTAGGACGAACAGCATCGGCTTCGCGTCAGGATATTCGTCCATCATACCGCGTATCATGTTAAGCGCCACACAGATCGCGTCGAAGGTCGCTGTTCCGCCGGAGGCGTACAGGTTCTCTACGGTTCCCTTGAAATACGTCTGCTGTTCTAAGTTAAACTGGCCGATCGGCAGCTCGATCGTCACATCATCGGCGTAGCTTACAAGGCCGATATAATTCTCAGGATTGATGTATTTCATACTGTTGATCAGGGAAGTCTGAAGGGCGATCAATGGTTCGCCGTCCATACTGCCGGAAACATCCGTCACAAACACGCCGATCACCGGACGTCCGGTGTCCTTGTTCGTCTTATATAATTTCTGTGCTGCTGTCAGGATATCGCCGGAAACAGGTTCATATTCACACTTATAATCAGACATTCCGTTGAAACCGTATTCTTCGGCACGTTTTACAGCCTTGCTGTCAGCGCAGTATTCTGCAAAAAGCTTCAGGATCTCTTTTTGTTCCGGGCTGGCAGAGTCGATACTTACCAGCGGATTATCATGCCGGTAGCCGTAAGGGGTGAATTTGTAGTTCTTAGACAGCATGGTATCGTTCATATACGATTGATATTCCATGATGAATCCATCCAGGGAACCGTTCTCGGCGGCGTCGCGCATCTGCATGGTTGTCAGAGCAACGAACGGCACGTTCTTCTGAAACTTCTGGAAGCCGGCTGTTGCCGTCTCGGACAGCGGGTTGTCAAGATCGTATCGCTCCAGGGTGCAGATCAGGAAGTTAAGCCCTGCGCTGCTGGCAAAGGGGTTGGTGTAGCCCATCGCGAACTCTCCGGCTTCGGTTGCTTCTGTAATTGCTTTTAGATCTACGCTTCCGTATTTTTCTACGATCTGATCGTAGGTTTTGTCAGAGAGAAGGATTCCGGCAACATTACCCACCAGACTGTCGGCGATAGTCTCTGTGGCGGTGCCTTTGGAGTTCAGCATATCTACCCAGAGCATGCTGGAAGGTGCGAATCCCTCGGGAACGGCTTTGCCGGTGGCAATGTAGTCAAGGGCCTGTCCGCTGTTGACATTGCGGATCTGAACGGAGATCTTCTGTCCGCCTATCTGGTATCCCTCCTGGTTGAATTCTTCCGCCATCTCGCAGAGCCATCCGTCTGTCCCGGTGCCGGCCTTCTCCGGGGAAGAATAGATCTCGGCGTACAGACCGGTATCGGCTTCGACCTGAACCGGGCAGGTATCGATGTCCGGCAGCTCCGAAGCTTCGTCTTCTGCCGAGTCGTATTCGATCGGCGACTTGATCGGGGTGCCGTTTGAGGGGTTGATCTTGTCTACCATTCTGGTCAGACGTTTTTCGGCGCTTTCTCTGGAAATCACTTTCTCGGATTTGCCGATGTTGCGCGTCACGTAGATACCGCCGAAGACTGCGGCGCATACAAGAATGACTACGACAACCATAATTCCGGCAATTTTCTTATTCATAGGCTGTTCCTCCGTTACGGTCGGTGAGTGTCTCACCTCTTAGTAATAATACTTTGGTTCATCAATCAGTTTCTCGATTTCATTGATAATATTTGGTTTCATCGATTAGTTTCTCGATCTCATGGATCAGTTCATGGTTCAGGCTTGCGTCATCCCCGGAAGTCAGAGAAGAGATCTCCATTGCCAGTGCGTCCAGTTTGAGAAGGATCTTCTCGTTGAGGGCGATCGTTGATCTGACATTGTCAAAATTCTTCTGGTACAGCCGAAGCTGTTCTTCCTGGATATCGTCGGGAATATCGTCTTCCCGGTAGTGCTTAAGCCTTGCGTATTCCTTCTCGTCAAAGAGACGCATGCGGTTCGCCATTGCAACCACATTCTTGATAGCGGAGACTTCCGCTGCGGCTGCCACGCTGTCGAACTTGTCAAAGCTCATAGAACCCCTGGTGAACTTCTGCTCCAGAATGCCGGATAGCCGGCGCCTGCATTTTATAATGCGGTCAAGCTGATCGGAAGCAGTCTTTGCCATGCTGCCGAAATATCTGCCGCCGCAGTGATTCTTCAGGATGTTCTTCGCTTTTTCCAGGTCGGGAACATCTTCCAGCATAACTGGTTTTTGATTCGGGCCTTTTAACAGGGCGATATTAGACAGGAAGAAGAGCGCGGTCAATACAAGAGCTGCTATGATGGACATTCCTGCCCGGAATATACTGTAGTCCGACAGCCGCAATGCTACAAGACCCGGCGAATACAGGACTACGGCGGTAACTGCAATACATAGATTGACAGCGATCAGTTTCAATAATTTTTTCAATACATCTCCTCCTGCCTGGACATAAGGATCTGTATCGGCTATTTTTCTGCAGCTCCTAAATGTCTGTTTTTGTAGAAAAATGTTTCGTTTCTTAAAATTATTATACGACACATTTTATAATCTGACAAGTCGGAGAAAGACATTGAAAATATCTATATAATCCGATATAATTAATACAACATATGATGGTTAACAATTAAAAGGCGGTGAAAACATGGAGATATTAGAAATGACTGATAAGGAGTTAATTACAACAACTATTGACAGATATACTGATTTGCAGCAAATTAAAAAGGCTAATGAAGGACATAAGAATGAAGTTCTTGAATATCTCATTAAAGTGACTACGGCAAAGCTGTCTTTTCTGGGGGTGAATGTTGAGGATATAACATTGTAGGTGTTCTAATATTTGACATAGTTTGAAGAGATTGGCTATAATATACTTAACAAGGGGGGGCGTTAGTCAGAGGAAGCCTGACCGCCGGGGGTGATGTTTAAAGAAAATAGTACCATATCAGTATCAAAAAGACCGAAAACGTTGATCCTGCAACATTTTCGGTCTTTGGTAAGCAGATAACGGGAATCGAACCCGCCTCTCCAGCTTGGGAAGCTAGCATTCTACCGATGAACTATATCTGCATGTAAAGTATTATAATACATTTTATGAAGAAATGCAATCATTTTGTAAAGTTAAGAAAAAATTCATAATTTCTATCGAAAGTGTTTGGATTTGTGTATTATAATGGTACGAGAGAAAATGGGAGGAGTGCGGATGGACAAAGTAATAGAAGTAAAGGATCTGTATAAACTGTACCGTGTGGGCGATGAAGTCGTGCGGGCACTGAACGGAGTCGGATTCGCGATATATGAAGGGGAGTTCTGTGCGATCGTCGGGACCTCCGGCTCCGGTAAGTCGACACTCTTGAACATGCTTGCAGGACTTGAGAAGCCAACGAAGGGAAGTGTCGTGATCGCGGGGCAGCATATCGAGAATCTGACGGAGGAGCAATTAGTTCGGTTCCGGCGGGAGAATGTAGGCTTTATCTTCCAGTCCTTTCATCTGCTGGGAACCATGAATGCGCTGGAGAATGTGGCGCTGCCCTTAAGTTTTCGGGGAGTCCCAAGGGATATACGGATGCGCAAGGCGGATAAGATGCTGGAACTGGTGAAGCTTAAGAAGCACAAGAAGCATCTGCCGAACCAGATGTCGGGCGGACAGCAGCAGAGAGTAGGTGTTGCAAGAGCCCTGGTGGTGGATCCGAAGATCATATTTGCAGATGAGCCGACAGGGAATTTGGATTCCCACACATCAGAAGAGGTGATGAGACTGATGCAGCAGGTGGTGCGAGAACAGAGGAAGACTCTGGTGATGGTAACCCACGATGCGCATCTGGCAACTTATGCCGACAGAGTCTTCCATATCCGGGACGGGAAGATTCTTAAGATTGAAGATAACCGGAAGATAGCGATTGAGGAGGGCAAAAGAAGATGAAACTAGTAAAGAAGCTGCTGATGGGAGTATGCGTGGCCGCGCTTATGGCCGGGATGGTGGGATCGGTCACGATCATGGCGGCGCCGTCCGGGTCGGTCACGGTCACATCCGATGGGAACAAGGCGCCTACATTCACTACGGAAGGCGCGCAGGAGTGGACCCTGATCGTACATAATGGTTCTAATGTGCCGTTAAGCAACGCAGTGATCGCGCCCAGGCTTGGAGACACTAATGACGAGTGGCCGTTTAAGACAGAATACCAGAATTATGCGCAGAGGATAGAGGAGATTCCGGCGGGAGAGTCCGTACCGGTTACCTTTGTTTTCGAGCAGCGTGAGGATGTTGCGACTTCAAGGCATACGCTGCAGTTTGATGTATATACGGAAGACAGTGCGGAACCGGCCGCTTCCCAGAAGTTCTATGTCAATACAACGGCGAAGCCGGCGGACAACCCGGGAGATCAACTGATCGACTTAGATCAGATTACCGGGGGAAATCTGTCGTTAGGAGATATCAGCGGAGACATGATGTCGGCGGATGCCGGCGGGTTCAGCAACGGAGACGTATCCGGCGGCGGAGGAAGCGCAGATTCAGGGTCTGTTCCCAGGGTGATCGTTACCGGGTTTAACACTGATCCGGCGGAAGTGCGCGCAGGAAGTAATTTTAACCTGATTATCCATCTGAAGAACACGTCAAAGACTACGAAGGTCAGCAACATGCTGTTCGACCTGAGTGCACCGACAGAAGGAAGCGACGCACAGACGGTTGCGCCTGCATTTCTTCCCGTGTCCGGTTCCAGTTCTATCTATATGGAAGGAATCAAGGCGAACGGTACGGCGGATATCTCCATTCAGCTTAACGCTAAAGCGGATCTGCTGCAGAAGCCTTACAGCGTCGATCTGAGTATGAAATACGAAGGCGCCAACGGAACCCCGGTAGATGCGTCTTCCAGCCTGTCCATTCCAGTGAAGCAGGATGCCAGATTCGAATTCAGTGATTTTGAGATCAGCCCGGACATTATCTCCGTGGGAGATGAGGCCAATGTGATGTGCAATCTCTATAACATGGGAAGGATCAAGCTCTATAATGTGAAGGCGACATTTGAAGGAGCGTGTATTGAGAAGGAAGAGGTGTTTGTCGGCAATGTAGAGTCAGGCGCGACGGCTTCTATTGACGCTATGCTGGAAGGAGCACAGGCAACCGGAGGTCCGGCCAGTGTGAAGATGACGCTGAGTTATGAGGATGAGTCCGGGAAGATTTCTGTGGCTGAGAAGGAATTACAGTTAGAGGTCATGGAAGCAATGGAGAGCGATATGATGATGCCGGCGGATATGGAGATGATGGAGGAGTCGCAGGGATTCCCGGTGATACCGGTTGCGATCGCCGCCGCTGCGGTTATTGTGATCATTATTATCGTAGTTGTCATGAAGAAGAGAAAGAGAAAAAAGAGACTGAATGAAGAGGAGGAGTTGCTGGATGAGCTGGATAGACCTTCTGAGGATGAGCGGTAGCAATTTAAAGAGGCGGAAACTTCGAACCTTTTTGACTGTCCTTGGGGTTATTATCGGAACAGCATCCATCGTCGTTATGATCTCGCTGGGGCTTGGACTTCAGGAGTCGCTTTACCAGGAGGTAGAGCAGTCCGGGGGGCTTACCAGTATCAAGGTGTCAGGCGCGGGCGCGGGTGATTCCATGTATGCTTTTTCTTCTATGTCGGGGGAAGAGGAGGAATCGAAGAAATATATTAATGATCAGGCAGTCAGCGAGTTGGCTCAGCTTGAACATGTGACCGTCGCGTCGCCGGTATATGAGATGTGGGTCAACATGCTGAAGGGCAGGTACGAGGGCTCCGGGCAGTTGGTGGCGATGACGCCGGAGGGGCTTGCTGCCAAGAATATCCCGTTGGCAACCGGGACGCTTCCGACGCCGAACAGCGGAAGCCTGGAATTGGTATACGGCAACGGGATTGCGACGAGCTTCTATGAAAAGGGAACCGGAAAGGGATATTATGAGACCGGAGAACTGCCGGATATTGATTTTGCCAACGATTCAATATTCCTGATACTTGACCAGGACGGTTACTATAACAATATGGGCGGCGGATTGGATATGGGAGGCATGGATGAAAGCGGCGGACAGCAGGCTAAATCAGGAACCGTGCAGAAGCATGTGGTGAGAGCCAGCGGCGTCGTAGCGGGAAGCCCGGATGAGTATACGGCGAATTATTACTACATCTATTGTGATCTGGATACGCTGCGGCAGATTCTTAAGAAGGAATTCGCCGGGAGAGTTATTCCGGGACAGCCCAGCACAAAATCAGGCAAGCCGTATAAGGAATTCTGTTATTCATATGCTCAGGTGAATGTAGACGATATAGACAATGTAGAAGCGGTCTCGGCAAGAATCCGGGAGATGGGCTATAACGTTGAGACTAACGCGGAATATCTGAACAGTATGAAGAGCCAGTTCGCTATTATTCAGGCAGTGCTTGGAGGCATCGGCGCGGTGTCTCTGTTCGTTGCGGCGATCGGAATCGCGAATACGATGATGATGTCCATCTATGAACGGACCAAAGAGATCGGCGTGATCAAGGTGCTTGGATGCAGCCTGAAGAACATCAAGCAGATGTTTCTTCTGGAGGCGGCATTCATCGGCCTGATCGGAGGTATGGCGGGCAACGTGCTAAGCTTCCTGATGTCGGCGGCTATTAATTTCCTGACCAAAAACGGGGCCTCTTCTATGGGGCTTAGCAGTGAGATCTCGTATATTCCCATATGGCTGGTGTTGCTGTCTATGGGATTCGCCATGCTTGTGGGGGTGGTCGCCGGATATTTCCCGGCGCTCCGTGCCATGAAGCTAAGTCCGCTCGCGGCTATCCGCAACGAATAGATGAGCGGCAAAGGATATGATCATTCTTCAATAACGTGGATCTCCAGATAATCAAAATCAATGGAGTCTACGAAGTTATCCTGTGTAAAACGTGCCTTGTCGTGGCGTTTGAATTCATCGATCGTTGCATCCAGCCAGATCGGTTTGCTCAGGTCGAATTCATAGCATATGGCGTCAAGCGCATGGAAGACCTTATGAGTCCGGGTATCGTCTGAATCATCACAGATGACGGTATCCCGGACTAATCTGTTGTCCTTGAATTCTTTTCCCCATAATCGAAACATGATCGCACCTCATTTCCATAAACTGTAGTTTAAAAGTATATCTGTTTTTATGTAAGATGTAAAGAGTTTTGTCGGTAATTGCGTTCAATTGAGTTTAATTTGACTTTGAATACATGTTATGGTAAACTCGTGTGACAAGACACCTGTAAGTTTACAATGAAATGTTCTCAGAGTATTGCAGGATGTCTGCGATGGTTGTAAAATGGAAAAGGAGAGAAGAATGGACAGGTTAAGAAAGGTATTGGACAGGATATTTATTGACGGCTTAAGCGCTATGGCGCAGGGGCTTTTTGCTACGCTGATCATCGGGACGATCATTCAGCAGATCGGTACGCTGCTTGGCGGTACGTTCGGGGATATGATCTATGTGATCGGCAAGGCGGCGGCTTCGCTGACGGGAGCGGGAATCGGAACGGCGGTGGCTTATAGATTCAAGGAATCGCCGCTGGTGACGGTGTCGGCGGCAACGTCAGGTATGGTCGGTGCGTTTGCGGGCAAGCTGCTTGCGGGCGCGCTGCTGTCGGAGGGAGCGGTGATATATGCAGGACCGGGAGAACCGTTAGGGGCATTTATCGCGGCATATGTAGGAATCTTCTTCGGACATCTGGTATCGGGGAAGACGAAGGTGGATATCCTGGTGACGCCCATTGTTACGATCGGTACCGGTTCGGCTGTAGGTCTTCTGCTTGGACCGCCGATCTCTGGATTCATGGCATGGCTCGGTACGCTTATCAACTGGGGGACGGAGCAGCAGCCGTTTCTCATGGGAGTTGTAGTATCTGTGCTGATGGGAATGATCCTGACTCTTCCGATCAGTTCGGCTGCGCTTGGGATCATACTGAACCTGTCCGGTCTTGCGGCGGGGGCGGCGACGGTTGGATGCTGCTGTAATATGGTCGGATTCGCGGTGGCAAGTTACCGGGAGAATAAGATCGGAGGCTTACTGGCGCAGGGGATCGGAACTTCTATGCTCCAGGTGCCGAATATTGTAAGGAAGCCGGTCATCTGGCTCCCGGCTATTCTGTCCAGTGCGATCCTGGGACCGGTTGGGACGATGGCGCTTCATATGACGAGCAATGCGACCGGTTCAGGAATGGGGACTGCCGGACTGGTAGGGCAGATCATGACCTGGCAGACGATGGTACAGACGGAGGCGGCAATGACGGTCCTTATTAAGATACTGGTGATCCAGATCATACTTCCGGCGGCGGTAACGCTTCTGATATCAGAATTCATGCGCAGGAAAGGCCTGATTAAGTTCGGAGATATGAAGCTGGATATGTAGAAATGTTTTGATAAAAAGGGGGAGAGAATATGACCGGCACGGGAAGGATACATATATATTACGGTGACGGTAAGGGGAAGACGACCGCTGCGGTGGGGCTTGCAGTAAGAGCGGCGGGAAGCGGGCTTAAGGTGCTCTTCTTCCAGTTTTTGAAGGATAATTCTTCGAATGAACGGAAGATTTTGGAGGCTTTGCCGGGTGTAACCTGTCTTCCGGGGAGAGAGCCTGTGAAGTTTGTCAGCAAGATGAACGGGGATGAACGGATCGAATTCCGGCATTACAACAACAAGGCGCTGGACGAGATTATTAAGTTCTGCGGGCCTTTTGATATGCTGATTCTGGATGAAGCGCTGTGCGCGCTGAATCTGGAAGTCTTAAGCGAGGAGAAGCTGATAAGCTTCATCCAGCACAAGCCGAGAGGTCTTGAGATTGTGATGACAGGCCCCCGTCTTCCGGATAATCTG
>Ga0137308_101266_pt1 | contig 26618 bp, 23 predicted proteins | sample Inofrocosms_June_FD_97181 | JGI IMG/M metagenome (GOLD analysis project Ga0137308, IMG submission 97181) | Mouse cecal microbial communities from Vienna, Austria - N-Acetylneuraminic and N-Acetylglucosamine D2O microcosms_June | ecosystem: Host-associated > Mammals > Digestive system > Large...
AAATGAACGCAATCTGTCCCATATAACGAAAAATAGAAATCTTTTTGTGTCCCATCCAAAAGGACCTCTTCGAAAGCTATAACTGTTTCCTGGCTTGTTCGGCCATTAAAAAGTTCCCTCCTTTTGCAATACTTTTGATCCAGTAAAGCAGAAAGAGGGAAGATGTCATAGTACGCTATCTTTTGAGGCATTTCCGAGTTTTCCCCTTGATTCTGTCAAAAGCCTGATTAAATATCTCCAGAACCAGCGGTTCTCTGGTGAGCAGAAGGAATAAGCCGTATATACCAAAAAACAACACTGCCGAGATCAACAGAGTCAGGAAATTTCCAAATCCCAGTATCTTAACTCCCATAGAAGCAACAGTGCCCAGCACCAGTGCAATTGCTATTCTAAAATAATGGATCTGCTTAAGCGCTTTTGCCCCCTCATTTCCAAGGGCATAACACTGAACCAGCAGAACTACAAACTCTGCTGCCAGTGTCCCCCATGCAGCGCCAACCGATGCAAATCGCGGAATTAGCACTGTGTTAATAATAATATCCACAATAGCCCCGGCAATTTCCGAGTAAAGAACCATGGTTTCCTTCCCCATTGGAACAAGCATCTGCGTGCCAAGAATATTTGTAATGCCTATCAACAGCAAAGTAGGCATGATTATCCGCATAGGCACGACAGAATCTACATATCCGAATCCGGACAAAAAATAAATGCCCTCTTCGGCAAAAAATATGAAGTACAACGCCAGAGGACTGGCAACCAGAACGACAAAGTTAACCGCCTTTCTGGTAATCCTTCTGAAATCCTCCATAAGACCCTGCCGCACGTAACAAGACACCCTTGGAAGCAGAACTGTGCCCAGAGACGTAACAATGCTCACAAGAACTGTTTTTATTTTCACCGCTGCATTATAATATCCCACATCTGTGTCAGAGGCCATAAATCCCAGCATTACTGTATCCAAATGCGTGTAAACCGTGGCAGCACAAGACATGGCAAAAAAGACAGATACTGGCTTTGCGTGCCTGCTAAGACAATAGCCACCTACGGGCTTCCTATCAATGTATTTATGGACATTTACAAAGTTTAGAATGTTAGAAGCTGAGGCCGCAAAAATTGTAATCCCGCCATAGACCACATAGTCCGACTGTCTATGAACCAGCAGGAACATGGCGGCCAAGGCAGCTAATTTGAAGATGATGGACCGAACTGTGATGTAGGCATACCGCTCCAGCGCCTTATAGATCCACTCCATTCCAATGGAAGTAAATAAAATATTTGAACTGACAATGATGTACAAAATTCTCTCTCCCCGCAGACGGGGAACAAAAAGCAGGGCCAGAGCCAATCCCCCATAGGAAATTGCCGTCATGATGAGATTAATTAGCAGCAGCTCATGAGCAGTCCTGGTCAGCTTTTCCCTATCGTCCCGTACCACAGCGCAAGCGCGAATGCCATATACAGGGATCCCAAGCTGGGCAAACAAGCCAAAATAAGAAATCAGGGAAGTGGCAAAAGATACCTTTCCCAGGCCTGCCGGAAGGAGAATGCGCGAAACGTAAGGAAAGGTAATCATCGGGAAAACAAACGACGACATCGTCAGGATAGCATTCATTACAAAATTCATCTTTAAGGATTTCCCTGCTTTTTCCATCGCATCCGTCTGTTTAGTTTTTCTTTTTTTGTCAAATATTCCTCTTCGGCTTAAATTATTATTCACTTCCACTATGGATCCCTTTCTTTTTGCAGCTTTTTCTGTATGTTTCCGGCCTATTGGACTGTACCTTTTGGAACTGGGATATCTGCTCTCTCCCATCCCTTGCCATACAAATAAACAGATAAAAAGACAGCATCTGGAAAGGACATACGGTAATAATAAATTCACATAGGAATACCAGATAAAACCCCATCTTGTTCCACATTTTCTTTCTGACAAACCTGAAAAATCCCGTCAACATCGATGTGGCATAAGGAAAAAACAGATAAATACCTCCATAGACCAGCACCAGCATAGGCGAATTAGAAAATCCCGTATTGTTTCTGCGGAAGTAACTCATGTGCTCCTCTATTGTGTCATAATTACCATACCCATTTCCAAATAACGGCGCATTTATCCATGCTTTATATCCGGCTGCAAAATCATCTACTCTTATAGAACCGGAGCTGGTCCCCAGTTTCTGGCCTATGAGAAAGCTCAAAATAACCGCTCCTGCCCCAAAAGCGGTTGGCAAAAGAACCAGCTTTAACAAATGTCCACCCCTGGTTCTCTGCCTGGTAAACACATACCTTAATCCGGCTGCGGCAATCACCACCATATATCCTGTAGTTGATATGGTTGATACCACGGCTGCCATAAGAATAGCACAACGTTTCCAATTAAGCTTATCCTGCATCAGCAGTTCCGCCAAAAAAGCCGTGGAGAAAATCATACTTGCCATGGGGGCTTCTGTAAAGATTGCCGTGTTTCTTACCATCTTACCCGTCAATCCAAAAAATGTGACAGACTGGGTCTCAAAATAAATTCCATAATAGCTGGTCACTTTTTTCGGTAAATCATTCCCCGTCCATGTGGTATACAAATACCCTGTGGGTCTGATATATTTCAGAGTTGAACCTAGCGCCCAAAAAAACAAGGAAATAACAGCAATCACCAGGACAATGCTGGTGTATTTATACATTGTATCCTCAACAGAGTCCTCCACCAGCATACAGTAGACGATAATTGCCAGAAGCTGAATCAGTATTGTGATGATCCTACTGCTCTTTAATGGATCAAACAGATACCATATTCCCACATACACTACCATAAGGCCCATGGCCAAAAGGCACCTTGAGAACCTCCCGACAGAAGCCTTTCTCCTGGCAAGTCCTCCTGCCACCACTGACACCCCCATCAGCAGTTTCACCAGACGAGAGATCCATGCCAAAGAGTCCGTATGCAACCAAATTGAGCGAAAATCCAAAATAAGACACAAGATAAATGCATACTGAAAAACAGAAAGCAAACTGATCCTATTTTGGTTCAGTCCTCGAGTCCAAAAAGTCGAATATTTTTTCATAGTTACCTCTCAGATTCAGAAACTGCAAAGCAGGCTTCTATGGCTTTTTAGTATGATAGTCCTTCTGGAGAAACGTTCCCACTTCTTCTGCACCTCTCTACACACGAGATATTCCTCCATTTTCATGTCATTAAACCGCTCCCTGGTTTCTGGTATGGAAGCTGCTGTAATGCCACATTGAAATCAATTATACCGCAAAGACAAAGCCTAATCGCCTTTTCTTCTCCATCCGAGTTTCCACTGATAATACCTGCAGAGCAGCGGATAAATTGCATAATGTGTCATATATAAGATGCATACAAATTTGCTTTTTTTCATTGCAATCTTCTTTATTTCAGGTAAATTGTGCTTAATAGCATCACAAAAATCCTTAATTTCTCCAAAATTCTTTTGTCCTTTTTCCTTCAAACAAAGCATACGTATATGTGTTTCTGCCATATAACTCAATCGCTCCCTATAGATATCTGCGTTTGCCCGCCCAGAGCCAGATCCTTCTGCCTGACCAGATTCCACAAGTCTTCTCCGCGTCATCTCCCCATATTCTTCAGCAAGCCTCCAAAACACCCGTTCATGCTCCTGGTAATGCTTTCTCCTTCCAGAAATACTCATACTTTGTCCAGCTACTTCTGTACGGTACAAGTAAACCGGATGCTGCCATACATATACATTATTTATGTGCGGAATAGGCAGGCACGCGTATTCTACATCCGTATAAAAACAGTGTTCAGTTAATTTGAGTGGTATTGATTTAATTAAATCTGTACGGTAAGTAAGATAGTGCATATTAAAGTAATCGTTCAATTTTACTTTATTTATTGCAAAACATCCCTCTGGCATATCTGAACAAATATTATCAATCTCCCTTTTTCCTGAGCGTTCTCCGCATTTCACATATGGAGTTATAATTACATCTGCACATTCACGTTCCAGTAAATTAATAAAATCTCCCAAACTGCTTGTATCAAACCAGTCATCACCATCCAACAGCTTGAAGTATTTTCCTGTAGCATGGGCAATACTGTAATTTACAGTTGAACCATAACCACCATTTTCTTTATGTACCGCATAGAATGTATCAGGGTATTTTTTTTCATATTTCCTGGCTATCTTCAATGTGTCATCTATGCCGCCATCATCCACTACAAAAACCTCAAGCTTATCCAGAATGCCAGGAACAACCAGCGAATCCAGTGTTTCTTCTATTGTATTTTCTACATTATACGCCGCCACAGATACTGTTAATATTTTTTCTTCCATCATACCATTCTCCTCTCTGGTTAAGAATCTACAGAAATTCATACTGCGATCTGAGTATCAAATCACTTCCCTATGAATGTCTGGTACGTATCTGCTCTTTTGCTGATAAATTCTATAAAGCTCCTCTGAACAATTCTCTATATCATATCCAGCATCCACGATTTTCTTCCAGGCGTTCTCTCTAATTTTGATATTTCCTTCCTTTTTCATACTCAGAATCTCTGCTGCCCAACACACAGGACCATCCTGCAGTGGTAAAAACCTCGTTTCGTCTGTAATCTTTGTTTCTTTACTGATAGCATCCGAAAGAATACAAGGCAGTCCCGATGTCTGGGCCTCAACTGTAACAAGAGGAAGTCCCTCAAATAAACTTGGCAGTACAAAAACGTCCATTGCAGACAGATAATCCTCGACAGAATCTGTTACCCCCAGAAAAGTTACCTTTCCTTCTATACCAAGTTTTTGGACTTTTCGCTGCGTTTCATACTCTAAGTCACCCTGACCAATCAGCAAAAAACGGGCATTTTCGTCCTTTCTGCTGATTTCATAAAATATATCTACCAAAAAACTGTGGTTCTTTACTTTTGAAAAACGGCCAACATGCCCAATCAAAAAACTGTCCTGCACCCCAAGTTCTTTTCTGGCTTTCTCTCTTTTTAAAGGATCAAACCGGAATCGTTTTATATTAATTCCATTCTTTAAAATTGTTACTTTTGAACAATCAGCAAGAGGAAAAAGCCATTTCGCGGCCACCTCTGAACATGCAATTTTATCAGTGGACCATCTTCCCATTAATTTTCTTAGTATCTTTTGAATAATAATATTTCTTGACAGCTTCCCTCCCTCACTCTGGCTGTTATGTGAATGAACTATCCTGCAGGATACACCGGTCAGCTTTGCCAAAAGGAGCACATTAACTCTTTCCAGACTGTCTGTATCTATATGGATGATATCGTACTTCTCTGTTTTAAAAAAACTATAGTATTTCTTTATTTTTTCCTTTTGCCTTGCAAGCGCTCCTGATTGTTGAAATGAAAAGTAAAAAATCTTGCTCCCCAGATCTTCAAACTTATACGCCCAGTCATTTTGCGACCCCTCCTCACTCTCCAGAACCCAGTCAAACCGCACTCTATCCTTAAGCTGGGATGCCAGATTCAGTTCAGCCACTGTAGCGCCATCCGAAGACAATCTTCTTTTTATATGTAGGACTTTTATTCTCTCATCCATTCAGAATCCTTTCCAACGCCTTCCACACCCTTATTCTTCAAAGAAAAAAACTGTCTTTCTCGAACCCTTTTCCAATGAAAAGACCGCTGACCATCCGAGCATTTCCAGTTTTTCTGCATTCAGGGAAGAGTTCTGCATTTGATTATAACCACGCTTCTCATTTTCTGTCGCTTGTCCAAACACTACTTTTTTTCCGGCTGCTTCTGCCAGGGCCTGTGCAATCTCACTGATTGATACAATAGAAGCTGCATTTGAAATATTATAAGCATTCCCACTAACCCCATTAAGCAAAACTGTCAAAATAGCGGAGGCGCAATCAAGAGTATAACAATATGACCTTAATTGTGTTCCTTCGCTTTTCATGATAATGTCCTCACCCTTCGCCGCATTTCGAGTAAACTGGGCTGACGCCCTGCTGTCGGCCGCTGTAATGGATGGTCCATAAATATGGCCCGGCCTTACGATCACCGTGTTAAGCCCGAATTCCTGCCCGTAGGCAATACACAAGGTCTCTGCAGCACGCTTGGCGCTTGGATAACTTGCTCTCTGGTTTAAAATATCTACATATCCAAAATCATTCTCCCGATATGGCTCATTATCTTCTTTGCTGCCATATACTTCGCTGGATGAAATATACAAAACACGCTCACTCCCGCCCTGAACAGCTGCCTGCAAAACGCTGTTTAAACCAACAATATTAGCCAGCATGGTCTCAATTGGCTGCTGTGTATAGACTGTGGGACTGGCATTACCTGCTCCATGAATCATATACTCCGCATGGATATCCGGCATTGACTGCTCCATCGCATCAAACGGAACAAAAAAATAGTCCTTGCCTTCCGTAAAACAAGAAAACCGCTTCTGCATGTTATCCTTACTGCGTCCGGCCAGCATAATCTTTATATCCGCCTTATATCTGAAGTTCAGGTAAAAAAGAATTTCAGCTACAGAAGAACAGATCATCCCTGTAGCTCCAGTGATAAAAATACCCTTACCAAACATCCTTTCCTTATTCGGTATCTGCTGCATGACAGCTTCCACATCCTGCCAGTAAACATCGCTATACTTTACCATATCACTTTAACCATCTGTCTTTCTTTGTATGAAGTAATGCCTTAAAGATCATCAAATCATCCAATGTTGTAATCTTCAGGTTCTCTTCGGAACCTCTGGAAAAATAAACCGTTTCCCCAAGCTCCTGCATCAGGGTGCAAGAAGCAGCTGTATTCCGAATCCCTTTTTTCTGTGCTTCCTCATGCGCCCACAACAGTTTTCCAAAAGTATATGTATGTGGAGTTTGTGTGCGGAATAACTGTTCCCGCGGAACAGTTATATTCGAAGAAATTCCATTATCCCCACTCCTGAATACAGCCTCAACACAAGGGATCGCGGTGACCGCACTGCCACATCTGCGGAAGGTTACCAGACTATTGGATATAATCTCACTTGAAACCAGACACCGGTTTCCATCATGGATCATGACAATATCATCTTCATTCAATTCTTCTTTTAATGCCTGAAGTCCGAGACAGATTGACTCCTGTCCGGTCTCTCCACCCGGCACGACCCAGCGCAGTTTTGTTATATTAAACTGGCTTGCATATGCTTTCAAGACATCAACCCATGAAGACAGTGTGACAACAATAATTGCATCAATACTGGGATGCTCCTGAAATGCCTCCATTGTATGAACAATGATGGGCTTATTTTCCACATGAATAAACTGTTTGGGAATATCCTGTCCCATTCTTGTCCCTATTCCAGCCGCGGTCAACAACGCTACTATCATTTTCTGCTCCTCTGTAAAAGTAGTTTTCCAAAAAACCGCCATTGTTCCACATGTTCTGCAATAATAACTGCCATATTCATTCCTTAACCTCCAAAGTCGATACGCATCAACGGATGCCGTTCTCTATCTTCCGCCGCTGGAACCGTCATATAGGTCTTTCCATACAATTTTTCCATATACTTCTTATACCCCTTAGGTATATTAACTTTGATTCCTTCAAAATCCATTTCTACAGATTCGCATAATTCCTTTCTGGGAAGCATTTCACCAAAATAATGTTTTCTCCCACTGGGGATGGTCACCAGATCAGAATTATGATTCTTACACATAGAGTATACTTTACTTGTCAGCATTGATACTTTATCCAAAGAAATCCATGCGAACAGTTTTCCTATTTGCGCTTTTTTCATAATTGCCTTTTTAAGTGCCTGGTTATCGCTTATATACTTCTCCAAATATGGAAGGTCATGATAAGTTTTTCTGCATGTAAGCAAATAACCGACAGCCAAACAAATGCACCCATGTATTCTTCTAATTACAGCATTATCCGGCATGTTTTCTAAAATGAATATATCCATACAAATTCCGTTATCCTGTTTTGAAAGTTCATTAAAAGACTGATATATCGTCCCCTTCTTTTTTATCTGCACAAGTGACAAGCCATGGTCTTTTCCTGATTCCGGTGTCCAAAGTTCATATTTATCGCCAAGATTTTCAGAGAAAATATCCCTAAATCTATTGTAGCTTTTCCTTGGCATATTAATATCTATATCATCATCCCAAGGTATAAATCCTCCATGTCTTATTGTTCCAAGTACAGACCCGCCGCTCATCGTGTATGAAATATTTTGTTCCTTTACTACTTTCAAAAAATCACAAAGCATTTCCAATTCAATGTCATGTAATTTTTTCAATTCCTCATCTGTCAGCATATGTATATCGCTATTCTTACTGAACTCATTCTTAAACCACGTACGTGAATCACATATTTTTTTACCCATACATAATCTCCTCGTATAATAAACTTCATGAATCCAGTCTTCTTTAAAAACTTGCACCATATTTCTTTGCGAACAGTTTTGCAGAGAGAAATGAACCAACTTTTTTCGGCCAGTTAACATCTTCCGTATATGGAAGCTCCTTAATATCCCCTGGTGACAGGCAGCCGGTTTCTATCATGTGTATTAACCACACATTAAAAAGGCGTTCACTGATTCTTCCACAAAAACGCTTATCAAAATCACTCATTCCCGTCTGGTCGACTCTGTTGTATAATTCCAGGAGAATCGTAAAAAGCCACCCGCAGTAATCATTTATAAGATTTCTGGGCATAACCATCATATTGAAAATAAACCCGCCTCTGCAATGCATATATGTGTCAAATGCCTTTAAATATTGAGGGGTTAGTTCACTAACAATCATCCTTGTGAGATCAAGTTCCTCTTTCCCCCCATTCATAGTGCTGGCATACTGTTCATAAACTGTGGAAATGTAATAATTTCTCTTCCTTGGGACTATCACTTTATATTTTGAAAGCAATGGCTCCAGCTGCTTTCTTGTCAATATACTGTCCAGCCGGTTATCCCTATCAACTTTTTTTCCGACAAAATACCGCCGATAGTGTACAAGGCCCAGATAATCCGCATCAAGATTTTTCCACGCCCAGTATAATCCTGTCTGTTCACCGAAACAGTAATTCAATTTTGAAATATTTTCACCAGAATTATCCTTTGTATAACCAAAATCCAACGGATTCCCTTTTTTATCTGTTTTGCCTTCGGCTCCAACATGAACTGGATAATAAATATCATCCTTTGGCATTTCGTATTTTTTATGTGTTGCTACAATTATCTTTATGTCCTTCATGCTTCACCATCTCCAATAAGTTTCTCCTAAACATGATCCCTCTTAGAAAAATTTGCTTTATTTCAGGTACTTTCTGCCGCAGTCTTCAAACCAGTCCGCAAAGGATTCTTCCAGAGTCCAGTGAAACTTATAACCATTGGTTTTCAGCTTGTCTCCACTGATATTTGTACTGACCATCAGTTTCCTAACTCTGGCCGGATGAATACCAACTGCCTTTCCGCCGATGGGACCAATGATGGCAGCAACACCCATCAGAAATTTCCCAGGAACAACCGGAATGAATCTCTTCATCTTTGTTGCTTTCTTCATCGTCTCACAGATCTGTTCTATGCTGTATGCAGGTTCAAATGTACAATTCCACACACCGGTCTTTCCATTTTCTAAACTCCACATAAAGAAACGGACAAGTTCCTTAACATAAATACACGCCTTGACTGTGTCTTTTCTTGTGTAAAAGAAATAGTGTTTGCTGATTCCAGAATAAAGTCTGGTCATGTTACCATGTTCGCCCTTACCGTAAACAACACCCGGACGAACGATAACAAGCTGGGCATTATTGACTGCGGCCCACTTCTCATGAATCTTTTCAGCAACCAATTTGCTGATACCATAGGCAGTATTGGGAGCCGGGAGTGTATCTTCCTTTTTCAGATCTTCCGCTGCACCATATGGGGCAATACTGCTCGTAAAAAGTAATTTAGTGATATGATGTGATGTGCACCACTCAGTTACATTTTCTGCTCCCCATATATTCGTCTCGAAATATTCTTTATTTTCATGTCCAGGAGTTCTATGAACCGCAGCAAGGTTAAAGACTACATCATCCGGCGTGGTCTCAATGTCCCACTCAATCTTTTTCCTGACATCCACCCTCTCATAAACCACTCCCTCATTCATCTCAACGGTTCCAGGTACAACCCCTTCTTCGCCTGGCATAACAATGTCCAGGTCATAGATATTCGCTTCCGGATGTTTTTCCTTAAGAAGATGGATCAAATGCGTCCCAATAAATCCTGAGCCGCCAAAGATTATGTAAGTCATATTTTCTGGCTCCTATTCTGTTCACACACTGGTGCCCGTATGTTATATATTTTCTCTGCCCTTACATCAAATTCCATGCGTCATCTGATGAAATCATGTCCATAACCATTTTTAATATCCATACCACCGCAATGACAGCCACTGTCATCTTCACATCAGATATGATATTCTGTGTCAATCCTATACTTTGCGTGTATATCCACTCATAAGCCACAATAAAAACCAGACTGGCCGCCACGGTGACCATGGAAGCGGCTGTACTCTTTATTTTTCTTGCCCCAAGACACTGGAACCCAAAAAATGCTGCTACCGAGAAAATAAAACAGCGGTAATTCTCGTACATACCAAAACTGTTGAGATTTCCAACATGGAACCTTTTGATAACCAGCATCATAAGAAGAAATACTCCAGTAAATGCCAAACCCAGGCCATAAATGCCGTTACTGCTTTCCTCTTCTCCATCAACCAGGTCGACAACTGACAGATCATCAATCTTATGGACTACTGCATGCCGTGGAATGTACCTGTTAAAACTCGGCACAATGCTTGCTTTCATCTGCTTTTCCCTCGTGACTGGAATTAACTCCTTCAGTCTGTAAAGGTCTTCATCTTCAACAGCAAAGACAACTTCATCTGGTTTCATTTTCTCAATCACAGTTTCAAGATCATCGAAATCTCCAAGCCAGCCCCCAGAAATCAGATCTCCATCTTCCTCTTCCTTGTTGAAGGAATAGTCAAAGAAAATGCCATACTTCCTGCCTACATATCCGATGATATTAAACCCATGGGCCCCATCCCAGCCTACAGACCGGATGTACTCACTCGTGACCTCTCCGCCACCTACAAGAAGGACCTTAATGTTCTTTGTAAGTTTCAGGTATCTCCTCTCAAATACAGCTGATAAGAAAATCCATTTCACTTCCAGCATTGCACTGGAGATAAACCAAAACATAACCAGAGCCAGACGCGAAAAATAAAGTTCTCCAATTGTATAGAAAAAAGCCAGCAGGAACAGACAGCCAATAGCGTTTGTCGGCAGAACTTCAAAACCGCAGTATCCTCTGGTCTTTACTTTTGCTCCACGCATAAACTGGAACACACTTGCCAGAATCAAACTGTATGAAAGAGCAATCAGCAGGTATGGGGCAGACAATGTATTCAGTCCCGGTTTGCTGGGCATAATATTATACCGGATAAAAACCGCCAAAACGTAGGAAAGCAGAATCGTCACAACATCAGTAATTACATTAATCAGATTCTGATATGCTAACTTTTCACGAATCATTCAGATACCTATAACTTTCAGTCACTGTAAGATGTGTTTCCCACATCGTTGACATGGTTCCTAATTTATAGTCTTTTATACCAATGTACCGTTTCTTCACCCCTGCTCCCTAACCATTTCTTCCGCATACCTCCCCAGACTGTTCTTCAGATCCTTAGGCCTGCACACCTTCTCAATCCCAGCCATAACCCTGTACTTATCAAAAATATTAATTACCATCTTCATGGACAGCGGCTTCCCCAGCTTGGACAGAAACATCCGGTTATGATACAGCCCCCCACGCTCAAAGTACACATGCTCTGACAACCACCGGCTCATCTGCTTCTGCAGGGCCCTGGAGAACAGATACTCAGTACGGTCCTTCTCCCGTTTCCGGCGGATGGTAAGTGTAGATGTCTTCTGGTTATAATCCGAAATCTCCAGCCGCAGCAGCTCACTGATCTCCAGCCCATGATAAAACAGCAGCTCCATCATCACCTGGTCCCGGAGACAGACACGTCTGCGGAAATCGCTGTCCAGCTCCTCATACTCATGATCAATGGCCCGGAAGAATGCTTCCACTTCCCTTTTAGTCAACAATGTATCTACAGAGGCTTCCCTGGGCCGGCTAACCGGCTGCAGGGAACGGCTCTTCGCCAGAACACCCTGGGATACCAGGTAGGCCAGATAATATCCAAATACCCGCTGCTTCCGGTAGAGTGTAGAATAACGGAGTCCCTTTTCGTTGGAAAGATACTCCAGATAGGTTTCCATCTGCGCTTCCAGGCCAACGCCCCATTGCGCCACCGTTTTTATTTCTGCCACATCCTCCAGCCAGAAAAAGAACTTTTCCAGATCCATCCGGTAGGCCCTGGCGGTCCGCTCATCCAGCCCCCGACTGACCACCTGGGTACTGATGAAATCTTCAATTCTGTTTGGATAGTTTCTATTGGATTCCATACGCAGACCACCTCCATTGTTTTTAATGTGGGGCTGTCACAAAACCGGAAATTCCAACAGCATATGGCCATGATATATAAAACATTGCATCCTAAACCGTAAGAATCTTCTGTTTCGCGACAGTTCCATCTGAAATCTCTATTTACTGACAAGCGTTCTGTCCAGGGGATATCAAAATGCCGCGCCCTCTTCCCAAGTCACCGTTGCACCGCCATTCAGACACTCACCAACAATTTCTTTCGTAAAATATATTTAAATAATAGTTCTTATGCTCATTTTCATGAGCTCCTCTGCACTCCAGCTATCCCCTGCCTTATCCAGCGCAATATTTTCACAGATTTACATAATCTGCGAAAATCCACCCAGATTCCTCATGAAACAGAGCTTCCTCTGTCTGGCCTGACCATAAATCTGACCATAAAATACTGACAGCATATCCTGGTACATCCGCCTGGTGTCCATAGGCGGATGTACGTGCTGATCTAAAGTGATCTGTGCGTCTGAATGCCCCCTTTGCGGCCCTCCCAACCCCCATTTTTCCTTTCCATATGGTTTCTCCGCGTCTTGTCATAACAGTTTGGTCCCCCTCTCTTTTTCTTTGGAATTTGACCACAAATCTGACCATGAATTTCATGATATTATCCATTTTTATACCGCACTGCCCTGGATTTCCAAAAAATCATAAAAATTTAAGTAGCATTTTCCTTCAACATGTGGTAGAATTACGACGATATATAAGAAATGACACAGAAAAAGATGGTATTTGCCGGTCAAATGTTCTTATTTGACCATTCGCAGATTATGTAAATCCACGAAAAATAAGGTGTCTGGTTCATAGCCAGACACCTTATTTTTTTGCCCGAATCCAGGGAATCACATGTGCTTTTCTGTTTCGATCAAACCGGAACCATAATTTACCATTATACATGAGAAAAGGCAGATTCCTGCGCGCTAAGAGTTTCTAAGTCTCCTGCAAATGTGAGCTGGAAAAAATCGGAATATTGGGGTAGAGAACGGCCATTTAGAATCTCTTCGCGATGGCCGTATGCCGTAACAGTTCACCCCCCTCTGGACTGTTACCACTGTTCAGATAAGCCATATGTAACGTTACTATCCATATTGACAAAAACCAGTTATATGGTAACATTGTAGCTGTAAAAAAATTATGTTTCTTTCGGGAAATGGGATTTCCTATGGGAATATTGCCATATATAGTACACAAATCATTCAGATCATTTTGGAGGTATCAGAATTGAACAGTCATAGTAATCAGGCACGTGCCTACTTTTTAGAGGGTTATAACTGCTCCCAGTCAGTCTTTCTGGCATTTCATGAGGAACTGGGGCTGGATAAGGAGATGGCCGCGCGTCTGGCATCCTCCTTTGGCGGCGGAATGGGACGTCTGAGGGAGGTGTGCGGCGCTGTCAGCGGGATGTTCCTGGCAGCCGGCCTTCTGCAGGGCTACAGCGACCCCAGGGATGCCGAAGGCAAGAAAGCCCAGTATGCCCTGGTCCAGGAGCTGGCAGAAGCTTTCCGGAATAAGAATGGAAGTATCGTCTGCCGGGAGCTGCTGGGGCTGGATCACAAGTCTGATGCCCCAACTCCCCAGGCCCGCACCAGGGAATACTATGCGAAACGTCCCTGCGCGGATCTGGTGGCAGATGCTGCCCGGATTCTGGAGGAAAGACTGCTTCAGGTGAAAGAGGCGTAACAGCTCAGGAGGATATCTTATCCGGAGCGTGTTACCGGTCTGTTACGCCTTCTGTCACATCTGCTTTCTCACCACTGCATACTCATCTCCCAGACGGTAATAAGGACATTGGAAATGGCTGTCCTGGAGAAAACGGGCCATCTCATCCTCATCCAGACTGGCGCTGCATACGTAGTAATCATATTCCTCGTCATATTCATAAAATGCACAAGTCTCACAGCTTCCCTTCATATCCATCTGCTCCTTTCGTAGCAAGCCTGCAACACGTCCTTTTCCCAGATATCCCCTCCATCCAGACATGCATCTTCTTGTTTTCCAAAAACATGGAAAACAAGAAGCCGGGCGGCACGCCCTATACCAGGATCCATGAAAGGACGCTTATGCAAGCAAATGCGTCCTTGCAACACGTCCTTTCATGGATCCTGGTGCATGTCTTAGTCGTAATCCATGTATGCGCCTTTCATTGGGCTGGCGGCGTGTTCGCTGAACATGCGCAGAACACCTTTTTTGTATTTGCGGCTGCGGGGCTTCCAGCTCTTTTGGCGCTGGGCCAGGACAGCCTCTACCTCTTCCGGTGTCTTGCGTTCTCCTTTGATACCGACAATATCCAGCTTCCGGCCCAGCACGTCGATCTCGATCAGATCCCCTTCTTCCACCAGGGCGATGGGGCCGCCGTCTGCTGCCTCGGGGCTGCAGTGCCCGATCACCGGTCCGGTGGAGGCACCGGAGAAACGCCCGTCTGTAATCAGGGCAATGCTGCGTCCCAGCTCTGCATCGCTGCTGATGGCCTCTGAAGTGTAGAACATCTCTGGCATACCGCTGGCCTTTGGCCCCTCGTAACGGATAAATACCGCGTCTCCCTTCTGTACCTGATGGTGAAGCACTGCATCAAGGCAGGCCTCCTCACTGTCAAAGGGACGGGCATAGAGAACTGCTTTAAACATTTCCTTCGGGCAGGCAGTATGCTTGATCACGGCTCCCTCAGGTGCCAGATTCCCTTTCAGTACGGCGATACTCCCGTCGGTTCCGATGGCCTGGTCATAGGGACGGATGATATCCTCCCTGGTCACATGGATATTGTACTTTTTGTTTGCCTCATCCAGCCACTTCTGACAGCGCTCATAGAATCCATTCTCCTTCAGCTCCTGCAGATTTTCACCCAGGGTCTTCCCGGTCACTGTCATGGCGTCCAGATGCAGCACATCCCGGATCTCCTCCATAATAGCGGGAACACCGCCGGCATAGTAAAAGAACTCTGCAGGCCAGCGTCCTGCCGGACGGATATCCAGAAGATAATGGGCGCCCTGATGCAGGCGGTCAAAGGTCTCCCCGGTGATCTCAAGCCCATACTCATGAGCAATAGCCGGCAGATGTAAGAGGCAGTTGGTGCTGCCGGAGATGGCCGCATGAACCATGATGGCATTTTCCAGGCTGTCCATAGTCACCAGGTCCGAAGGCGCAATCCCCTCTCTGGCCAGCTCCACGGAGCGTTTCCCCGCACGGTAAGCATAATCCAACAGATCCGGGCTGGTGGCCGGAAGCAGGGCACTGCCCGGAAGAGCCAGCCCCATGGCCTCGGACATGATCTGCATGGTGGATGCGGTACCGATGAAACTGCAGGCGCCACAGCTTGGGCAGGCATTATGTTTGGCCCAGGTCAGCTTCTCCTCGTCGATCTCACCACGCTCGAACCTGGCGCTGTACATACCAAGCTGCTCCAGAGTCAAAAGATCCGGGCCTGCACTCATGGTCCCTCCGGTCACCATGATCGACGGAATATTCAGTCGGGCCATACCCATCAGGTTACCCGGCATGCCCTTATCACAGCTTGCCATGAACACGCCTCCGTCAAAGGGCGTGGCATTGCCGTGGATCTCGATCATATTGGCGATCATCTCCCGGCTGGCCAGACTGAAATTGATCCCGTCTGTCCCCTGACTCTCTCCGTCGCAGATATCCGTACAGAAATATCTGGCCCCATATCCTCCTGCTTCTTCAATCCCCTTCCTGGCCGCCTCCACCAGCTTGTCCAGATGACCGCTGCCTGGATGGCTGTCTCCAAAGGTACTCTCGATGATGATCTGCGGCTTGGACAGATCCTCCGGCTTCCACCCCGTCCCCAGTCTCAGGGGGTCCAGCTCCGGCGCCAGCTGGCGCATCTTCTGGCTGATTAACTCCATATCCTTCTTCTCCTTTACCATTATGTGACGTATGATGTATTACGTAGCTTTATTGTAGTAAGTTTTACCCCAACCGTCAATAGTAAAATAGTCCAAATCATTAATAAGAAAACTATCTATTACCAACAAATAGTGTAAGCAGCTACAGTGTGTTTAAAAATCCAGCCACTTCCGGAACCATAGATGGGGACGGAACAAAACGCCAAAAAAACAAGGAACGCCGCAAAAAACAAATCTCCGTAACATATAGTGCAGCCGGCCTGCTGACCGTGACCATATATTGCAGAATCATCTTATTTTGCCACAAGCCTTGTTCTGTTTTGTCTACTGTTTTGTCTACTGTTTCCCTCTCCCATCCACATTCTGTATATGATCCCGGTTGTGCTCCAGGTGTTCGCGCATGGCGGCGCTGGCCGCCTCCGGGTCGTGGCGTGCTATGGCATCGGCCACCTTGCGGTGGGTCAGGATGGTCATCTGGGTCAGACTGGAATTGGTCACCTCAATAAAAGCCGAAACACCCTGCTGGATGACCGGAGCCATGCTGGACAGCACGTGATTATGGCTGGCAGCAGCGATGGCACCATGAAATGCCCGGTCTGTTTCTGAATGGGACTGACCGCTATGGATCTGCTCTTCCACCGCATCACAGCATTCCAGAATATAGGCTATCTCCTCCGGCGCGGCTCTCTGGGCCGCCAGGGCGGCGATATCCGGCTCCAGCAGAAGACGCACCTCGCACAGATCCTCTGCCAGCTTCCATTTGTCTCCATAAAAGGCAAATCCAAAGGGATCCTCCACCTGCCCTGGGTTTTCCACCACATAAGTACCATTTCCCCGGCGGATCTCCAGAACATTGCGGGTCACCAGGATCTTCACTGCCTCCCGGACAGTCCCCCGCCCTACATTCAGATCCTCGATCAGATCGAATTCCGTGGGAAGCTTCTCTCCCGGCTTCCACTCTCCATTTAAAACCCGCTCCTGAAGTGTTTCTGCAACCTGGTCTGCCAGCTGTTTGCGGCGCGGACGTTCTGCCATATACTTAAACCTCTTTCTGTCATTTACTTTGTTAATCGTCAGCAACTTACCTGGTAATGTTTCTGCTTTGCCGATCATCATGCAAAACAAGCTGACCCGCTTTTGGGAGACACTCCGTTTTGTAAGTAACTGTTTATATTATAGTAGAAATAGGATAGCTTGTAAAGTTGCAACATATGATGAATTGGAGGATTCGCAGGAGCCTTGTAACAGTTCAAGGGGTAACTGAACTGTTGTGGAGCCTTACAAACCTGCAATCCGGGGAAACCTTTTTCCCATGCATAAACCAGGGATTATACACGCACCATATCCTTACCGTGTTTTGGCAGTTAAAATAATATAAAGAAGGGAGAGGATAGCATGATCACATATAACCGGCTCTGGTCTACCTTAAAGGATCGGAAGATCAGCCAGTACAGACTGATCAAAGACTTTGGCATAGACAAAGCCCAGCTGCACCGGCTACGGAAGAATATGGTGGTTAAGACCCTGATCATCAACCATCTGTGCCAGATTCTGGACTGCCGTGTCGAGGACATCATGGAATATGTACCGGATGAGGATACAGATTAAAGAGGCAATGCAAATCAGAATTTGCATTGCCTCTTTAATATATGCTTTCGTTTGTTTATTTTGCCATTTGGGATAAGATATTATTGTGAAGTGCCTAAAAATCAATCTGCCGGAACACCGTCACCCCTTCCCGGATCGTCATCTGGGTCTTGACCAGTCTGTTTCCCTGCATCCTGACGCCATGGGAATCATCAAATTCCACCTGCTTCTCAATGATTTTCAGAACCGCCACATCTGCGCATGCCCCGGCCCCCAGGGTGCCGATCTCTCCCTCCAGCCCCAGCTTCCTGGCTGGTGTCCGGGTCACCATGGATATCAGCTGCTCCATGCCGATCCCCATATTCAGGAACTTTGACATCACCATGCCCATAGAATACAGCGGACTGCGGTACATGGTCTTCAGGGAAATATCCGATGTGACAAAATCCGGCACAAAGCCCTGCTCCAGGGCGGAAAGAGCGACCCGGTTGGAGAACTGGTTGCCGCCGTGGGCTGCATCAAACAGAACTCCCCGCTCCCGCGCTTCCCATATTTCCGGAAGCACCTTTCCCCTTTCGTCCAGGATCGTCCGGCCCTTTCCGTGGAAAACATGGCAGAATACATCCCCCTCTTTCAAAAGCTCCAGGGTTTCCGACACTTCTCCTGGCGAATCGGTCACGTGAACCACCATATATGCGCCCAGGTCATCCGCAATTTTCCTCATAAGACGCAGAGGCTCCAGACCATATCCCCGTGAAATGTCCCGGGTCTGGCGCAGCTTCAGGGCCTGAATATTGTCCCGGTATTTCTGGTAATAATATTTTATTTTCTCCACATCCACGGTTTCCGGATCAATATTCTCAGGATAACTGATGGTGCCAAGCCCCAGGGAACACAGATTCAAATCGCTGAATATCCTCACCTTGCTGGCCGCAACCACGGTCTGGTAAAAAAGCGGATAATTGGCTACTCCTGCGCTCCCCCCATCCACCGCGGTGGTGACGCCGTTGGGAAAATATGTAGAATCCACATACACCCCCCGCTCGGTTCCATCCGTATACAGATGTGCATGAAAATCAATGATCCCTGGTGTCACATAACATCCGGAGGCGTCAATGACATCTGCACTGTCCTGATTTTCTTCCTTTGACAGATCCACGATCCGCCCCTTCCGGATTCCCACATCTCCGATTCTGCTTTTTCCGGTGGCGAGATCGGTCACTATGCCATTTTTTATCAGTATGTCAAGCATTATTATACTCCTGTTCTTTGCAGTTTTTTGCTTTGCATATACAACAATACAAAGCATCCTGTTATCACACCATAGGAAGGCAGATTCAAAAATGTAAACGGAAGGAAAATGCAGACTGCCGAAGCAATCATCAGTCCACTCATCCACAGCGGCATTTTCACCTTAAACCATGCCCCGCCAAAGGCAACTGCTATGGTAATAATTGTAAAAATACTCCGGATGCAGGCTGTTACAATCTCCAGACCACTCCCCTGCAGGAGAATGCCAGGATACCAGACAAACAAGAACGGCAGAATATATGCCGCTATTCCGATCCTGCTGGCAGTAACCGCCGTTTTCATCGGACTGGCCTTTGCAATTCCCGCCGCCACAAATGCTGTCAGGGCCACGGGAGGTGTAATGTTGGATACAATCGCAAAGTAAAATGCAAAGAAATGAGCTGCATACAGATTGACACCTGCTGCTGCCAGTGTCGGCGCAACCATGGTTGCCACGATAATATAGCAGGCCACAGTCGGCAGGGCCATCCCCATGATCATGGATGCCAGGGCAGACATTACCAGCATAATAAACACATTTCCGCGGGATACCAGCATCATCATGCTGGTCATCTTGACCGCAAGCCCTGACCGGTCCACAACGCAGAGGATGATACCTGCGCAGGCGCAGGAAACGGCAATACTGGAAGCGTTGCAGGTACAGTCTACAATATAAGACCCCAGTTCTTTGAGATTTCTCTTTTTCTTTCTCAGCAGACAGTTTGCAATTTCACAAATGGCCATTACCACCGTGGCCCAGAATCCAGCCGCTCCAGGGCCATACCCCCAGAACACCAGCAGTGTGATCAGAACGGCTACGGAAATCATCAGATGCCAGTATTCTTTTACAATCGGCCCAAGGGCAGGTATCTCCTCCCTTGGCAGACCGGTCAGATTCCGTTTCTGTGCCTCGATATCCACTGCCAGGAATATAGCGAAATAGTAGAGGATTGCCGCTGGAAAGGCACAAAGCACCAGCCTGCCGTAGCTTACCCCAAGATACTCCGCCATGATAAAGGCAGAGGCTCCCATAATGGGCGGCATGATCTGACCGCCAACACTTGCCGTCGCTTCCACCGCACCTGCAAACGGCGCCTCATAGCCATATTTTTTCATCATTGGGATTGTAAAGGCTCCTGTTGTCGCCGCATTGGCCGGTCCTGCCCCGGAGAGCATCCCGAACAGTGCCGATGCCAGCACAGCCACCTTGGCAATCCCTCCCCGGAACATCCCCAGTGCCTTCATGGCAAGTCCCATGAGAAGATTGTCGCCGCCCAGCCCTACCATGATTCCGCCATACATCATCAGGGGAAAGATTTCACTGGCGCTGACCTGCAAAGACGAGCCATATATGCCCTCATTGGTCAGATAGACCGTGCTCATCATCCGTTTCAGGGTGATGCCATTATGTGCCAGGATTCCAGGCAGATACTGTCCCCAGAATCCATATGCGAGAAATGCCAGGGCCACCCATACCATTGCCATTCCAATCGCCTGCTTCGTCATCACCAGGACCGCTGTCACTGCCATAGCTGCAAAAAACATGTTAAACCCCGAAATGTTGGCAGTCATTTTGGCAGAAATAAATCCTCCTGTGGCCAGGATCCGGATATTGAAGGCAAGCCCCGCCACAAGAGCCAGGGTAAGCACCACATCATTGACTGTCAGATGATCGCTGTCCCTTTTGGAAATTTTAGAACAGCAGATCACACTCATGGCCAGCCCCAGATGGACGGCTGTCTGCATAAAACCGGTCAACGGCAAAGTAGCCGTGGTATACTCATGAAACAGAACCATGATGAAAGCAAAGATCATCAGCAGGAAACCAGCACATGCTCTGTAAGTTTTTACAGTCTGTACATTCATACTTTCTACCTTTCCGTATTCTGGAGCGTGTCCGAAAATCCATTCCCGCCATCTGCACATTCCACTTTGCACTGCACCAGAGGCACCCTGCAAAGCAAAATGTGCATCTGGCAAAAACATTTTCGGTCACACTCTACTGCAGTCCAATCTCCTTAAAATATTTCTGTGCTCCGGCATGGAGGTTGAAGGAAGTATTCTTCACTGCATTCTCCGCCGTACATACAGATGCTCCGGGAGCGGCTGCAATCAGTTTGTCATAATTCTCAAAAAGGGTCCGGGTCAGCCAATAGACAAATTCCTCATCTGCATCCTTTGTCACCAGAAGCTCCCCGTACTGGGAAACAGAACAGAAGGTCTCTTCCACACCGCAGTCAGGAAGCATTTCCGGTGTCACATCACACAGCTTGTAGTATGGATACTCATCTGCGAATTTCTCCAGAAATGCCTCATCCAGCTGGAGAACCCGGCACTGGGAAGTGGCTGTCATCTGGGTAATGGCACTGGCCGGCAGACTGATAAATGCAAATACAGCGTCCAGCTTGCCCTCTGCAAAGGCTTCACTGGCATCTCCCTGGGAGAGATATTCACAATTAAAGTCCTTCTCCGTATGTCCGGCTGCCTGAATCAGGGCTTGGTTGAACAGGCACTGGCCGGAACCTGCAGAACCCAGATTGATCTTTTTTCCCACCAGATCATCAATGCTGTAGTAGGGGCTGTCCTCTTTGACCACGATCACAGACACCAGCTGATTGAATACGCCTACAGAATCCATATCCTGGGATTCTGTAGGAAGCTCTTCCATAACAAACACATAGTCCGGAGCGCCTGCCATGGCGATCATGGTCTCTCCATTAGCCAGGGCAGCAATATTATCAGACGTGTTTGCCGCCGAGGCACTGATGGTGACCCCGTTCATATTGCTGGTGAAAATCTCCGACATAGCCGTACCAATGGTATAGTAGCTTCCTCCCATACTTCCGGTGGGCATTGTGATATTGTAATTGAACTGGGGCATGTCTCCCTTCTCTTCACTTGTCTGCGGCTCCTGCTCCTCCTTGGCTTCCGCCTGGGTCTCTGCCTGCACAGTAGTCTGCGGCTGGGTTGCCTGCGGTTCCCTGCTCTGGCAGGCTGTCAGCCCCCACACCAGACCTGTCATCAGTAACACTCCAATCCATTTCTTCATAAATAATCCCCTTTCTTTTCCGGCACTGCTTACTTCAAGATTACTGCAATGATGTACCAGAGCGTGTTTGAAAATTCATTCCCGGCATCTCCACAAGGGGCGCCTACGGTGTCCCAAAAAGTGGAACGCACATCTGCCGAAAAGCAATTTTCAAACACGCTTTAGTGAACTGTCACTACTTTCTATCAAAAATTGTAACATTTTTCCGCATCTTTGTATATTCGCATGTTTTTATGGAACTCTATAACTTTTATTTATTGTATTTTCAGAAATCTATATCATTTTCTTTTTGTTTATGATATACTATTCACAGAACGGTATGGAGGCAGACTTATGAATTTAAAAGATGCACAAATTATATTATCCCTTAACGAGACTAAAAATATGACCAAAACTGCGGAACAGCTTTTTATCACCCAGCCGGCTCTCAGCAAACGGATACAGAATATCGAAGCAGAGCTTGGGGTCCCGGTTCTGCTTCGCCATCAGAAAGGAATCCTCTTCACCCCGGTCGGAGAACAGGTGGTGGAATATGCCCGGACAATCTCCAGCGGCATGGAAGCTCTCCGTGAATATGCAGATGCCAGCAAAAACTATATTTCCGGGACACTGGAGGTGGGCATCGCTGTCAATTACGCACATTACTGCCTTCCCCAGGTATTACAGAAATATGTCGCTGATTTTCCCCATGTCTCCATCCAGATCACCACTGGCTTAAGCCAGTATCTATACCAGCTTCTGACCTCTGAACAGCTTCCCATGGCAGTTGTCCGGGGAGATTATTCCTGGTATGAGGGAAAACAGCTCTTGTCACGGGAACCCCTGTATCTGGTGTATCACAAAAAGTTCTCCAGAAAAGACCTTCCATCTCTTCCCTACATCAACCGGCATACAGATCCTTCTCTCACTGCCAGCATCCAGCAGTATCTGGGAGAACAGAACCTGATTCCCGCAGGCAAAAGTATCCGGATCGATGATATGGATATCTGCCACCAGATGGCCAGAAAAGGATTTGGCTGGACCATTCTGCCCAGCCTCGTGCTAAAAGATACGGACTGTCACCTGGAGCCTATGATTCTGAAAGACGGAACTCCCATCAGCAGGGATACTCATCTGCTTTTCCGGACTCCATACCAGAATCTGCCCCAGGCAAAGCGTTTCATCGAATATCTTTCCAGCCTTGTCCCTGACCACACTCTGGATAGAGGTTCCCAGGTTCCCGGCAGGCCCTGATCAGTTTCTGAATTGGGGGATAATTGCTGCCGCTTTCGGAAGCACGATCACCTGCCTGGGTGTGTACCGCTCCAGTGTCCTGTCAACCGCCGCCTGCAGACTGGGAGCCCATTCAAGCCCCATCTGACGAAGCCGTTGGGGATCACAGTTTTCGCTGACGATTACTATGCGTCCCTTTTTCATGGCTCTTGCGTACTCAAAGGCTTTATTGGTCCCTTCGCTAAACCCTTCCTGTCTGAAACGCCTGATAATTTCATCCGGATTCTTCCCTTCCACCAGCCAGTCCTGAAACAGCTGCGGCCCGATGCCCTCCTCTGCGCAGGCAACCAGAACCAGGGTTACCTCTCCGTCTTTTTCCGCAAACACCTCGGCTGCAGCCAGTGCCTTCTGGCTCTGATACAGATTGCAGTCTCTCGGCGCCCCGCCCGGTGAGGCAATGATCAGGTCACCTCTCTGTTCACATTCTACAACATTATGTTTACGGCAGATTCGTACCCCTTCCTGATGTGCCAGATCAAGATCTCCTGCCACCACTGCAATATTCTGTTTGCGGGTATCCTGAACCGCATTTAATATAAACCGGACGTTGACCTTCCGGGCAGCGGCCAGTGCGGCTTTATGAAACGGATTATCCTCGTACCATCCCAATGCAGGCTCATAGGGTCTGACAGGCAGGGAATGATGAATCCGGAGGGTTTCCATGCCGGCTACCCCCGGAACAATACTCTTTCTCCCTCCGGAAAATCCAGCCGCCTTATGGGGCGCTACCAGACCTGTGGTAATAATAAAATCCGCTTCTGCCACCGCACGGTCTATATAAACCGGCATCCCTTCGTCCGTATCGCAGATATATACATTATTTTTCCGGCAGTCATGGCTGATCACGGGAATACGGTTCCTAAGCTCTTTTCCGATCAGTGTCTCCAGCTCTGCTTCTGTAGGCGCCCGGTGGCTTCCTGTGGCGATTACCAGGGAAATATGGTCATCTGCGACCCCTGCCCTTTTTAGCCTTGCAATGACCGCCTGTACCATTTCCTTATTGGGACCTGGTCTTGTCTGGTCATTTACAATGACAGCCACACGTTCCTCTGGTGTTACCATCTCCTCCAGCTTTTTGGAGGAAACCGGATGATCCAGTGCATCTTCAATCAGTTTTGTCACTGGTACATGAAAGTCCGGACATCCGGGATCAATCACCTGGATCCTGAGGGTATCCAAAAGCTCAGCCTTCTGTACACCTGTTCCATAAGGTACCTCTATGTGCATGTTCTTCTCCTTCTCAATTTAAAACAGGAAGCCGGTTCTGATCAGCCAGTTTCAGAATTGCATCTGCATACTGTTGGGATTTTTTCCCGACTGTTTCCCCCATCAGGGAGACTGCTTTCTCCCGCACCTGTTTTCTGGTAAGCGGCCTGTCTACACTTCCGGATGCATCCTTTATACAGCTCTCAAGGCGATCCCCGTTCTGCATATGGACGATCACACGACAGCCCCAGTGCCTGGGATAAGCATCTGTGAATTCATCGGTCGGAATAATCCTGACCTTATGGAGCAGCTTCTGAATATCCGGTTTCTGAATCACCTCCACCTTCAGCTGGGCCAGTGTCATCTCACCATAAATCAATGCCGACGCAAAAGCATAGGGGGCGGAAAACTTAGCGTGCACCGGTGTCATGGGAGTAATGCTCCCCTCGCTGGCTCCACACTGTTTATACCCGATCAGATAGGTCTCCACCTCCACATGACCGATTTCTTCCGGGTTAATCTGATATTTTTCACGAAGTTCCAGTGCCGCGTCAATCACACAATGGGTACTCCTGCAGGAAGGATAAGGCTTATGATCCACTTCCAGAATCTGCCATCTGCTTCCCAGGCTGTCTGCTGCCAGTTCCGGCCTGGGGGAATCACTCATCCCGGACAGAATACCACCGTCAGTGCTGGTCAGAATATGCTCCGGCCCCGTCATGCCAGCCTTAGCCAGCAATGCCGCTTCCACACCATTCTGGGAAGCTCTTGCCGGATTCAGCGTTTTGCAGGTTGCACCGTCTCCAAGAAATGCCCAGGTGCCAAAGCTCTGGGCACCGGCCAGTCCCAGCGCATAAATCATCTGCTGTCTGTCCAGCTTCAACAATCTTCCGGCCGCGGCTGCCGCGCCAAAAGTTCCCGCTGTGGCGGTCACATGCCAGCCACGGTTTCTATGTGCAGATACACCGAAAGCCATACCAATGCGGCTCATAATTTCATATCCGCATACCACTGCTGAAAGCAGCTCCCTGCCTGGGCTGTCCATATACTCTGCCACACCCCAGGCCGCCGGTACCACTACTGTTCCAATATGGGTTTTACTGTTTGTATGCACATCATCCATCTCCTGGGTATGTCCCATCATGGCATTTAAAAAGACGCTGGTACTTAAGGAGGCAGTATAATCTGTCCCCCAAATATGATTCCTGCCGCCCCCATCCTTCATCAGCCACTGCTTTGTGACAGCCCTCACCTGCTCATCCGTTGCGGCGCCCACTGCCGTACCAATGCTGTCCAGAACATGGAATACTGCTGCCTCCTTCACTGCTTCCGGAAAATCTTCCATCTGAAGTGATACTATAAAATCTGCCAATGCGGCCAATTCACTCATGCTTTATTTCCTTTCTCCGGAATCTTCCTTATAATAATTGATCAGGCTTCCTGCCAGCAGTACCTTCTTCTCCGCTTCTGTCACCTGCTTCAGCATAAGGCCCAACTTCCGTGTGCTGCCGCCTGTCCCGATAACCGTGGCTTCAAAGTGCTCCTGCCCTTCCTCCACAGCCTTCCGGATCCCCGGAAGGTAGATATACTCACCCGGGACAAGCCGGATCTCTGCATCCGGACAGGTAAAGGGAAGGATTCCCCAGTTGACACAGTTGCTGCGGTAGCGTCTGGTAGCATACTCGATACAGATATTGGCAAGACCTCCCAGAACCTTCTGACAGCTGGCCGCATACTCCCGCGCGGAGCCGTCCCCCGGACGCTTCGCATACAGCACCGAACCAATGCCGGTTGTCTGCATCAGTTCTTCCACCGGTGTGTCGATCCCGGCAGCCCGGAGAATCTGGTAGAATTGACCTGCCT
>Ga0137308_101267_pt1 | contig 26588 bp, 20 predicted proteins | sample Inofrocosms_June_FD_97181 | JGI IMG/M metagenome (GOLD analysis project Ga0137308, IMG submission 97181) | Mouse cecal microbial communities from Vienna, Austria - N-Acetylneuraminic and N-Acetylglucosamine D2O microcosms_June | ecosystem: Host-associated > Mammals > Digestive system > Large...
AAATTTTAATAAATACAAAATCTGGACTTGTTGATAAAAGAATACCGCATATAGAAAAATAAGGCAGTCAGAGGAAATGACCGCCGGATTCTAAAGTTCACTTCCCATTCACAACTTAATTGGGAAGAAGCGTTACAATGTTACTGATTTAATAAAAGTTTAGACTGAGGGGCGGGGAAGTAAAGGTATGCCATGAAATGTGCATTTGAGTAGAAATAGAAAATTTAATTTAAAGGAGATTTTCTAATTTATGAAGATGCATGAGATTATGGACTTGGCACAGAAGATTGAGGAAAGGTATGGGAAACTGCTGTCATTGGATAAAGTGGCAGAATATCTCGGGATTGACCTGTCAACAGTAGCAGTACTTGTAAAAAGTGGGGAAATGGATGCAGTAGAAATTAGGGGGCTTTACATGGTCAAGTCGGTACAGCTTGCCAAGTTTGAACTTGATATCACGAAAATGCCTGGCACTTCCAGCCCTGTCACAAAGGAAAGCGAGGTAAATATCATGAAAGTTACAGAGGGGAGCATTTATAGCGTGAAGAGCAACAAGAACCCCTATGAAATGAGGTTCTTCATTACGTTTGATGATGGTGTCAAGCGTGCTGTAAAGGTGCGAGGCGCAGGTGAAGAAGAACTTATGCGGAAAAAACAGGAAAAGATTCTGGAAGTATTGGAAGAGTACAGGTCAGAAAAGAATGGGACGGCAGGTGTCAGGATGAAACCTGCGATACCAGAGAAGCATACATTCAGGGAAGTCTCTGAATTGTGGTTTAAAGAATTTGAAATGGAGAGCAGGAGCAAGGGAAATTCTTACTCCAACCACGAAAGCGCAAAATATTCCCTGAAGGCAGTCAATGCAGTCATTGGTGAGATGGATATCCGGGAGATTGACAAAGCGACAGCACAAAAGATGATTGATGCTGTTTCCGTGGACGGAGAAGGAAATTACAGGAGCAAAAGCCATGTGGAGAAGGCAATGAGGAAATTCAGAAAAGTTATGGAGTATGCCCTTGAGCAGGGGTATATTGACAGGCAGATAGGAATATTGTACCTGAATAAAAATCTGACAGAACCGGATAAAGATTCACGGTTTATTAAAGAAGAGGTTTTGAAAGAACTTTTACAGTGCATTGCAAAAAATCCATTTTACAATACGCTGATGAACCTGATGCTGTCAAGCGGATTAAGGCAGGAAGAAGCCTTGGCGCTGACAATAGATGATCTGAGAGGACATAATGACTTATATCAGGTAAACGTAAATAAGGTTGTAGTGGAATCAGCCTCCAACAAGTATGTAATAAAGAATAAACTGAAAAATAATGAGAGGGGAAGATGCGTGCCTGTTTCAGAAGAAGTTTATGCCATGCTGAAGGAATATTATTATAATAATATAAAAAAATCACAAATGATGAAACTGAGAAAAGAACATGGGACGGAGAAATATATATTTGTAAATAAGAACGGGTGTATTTATAATACAAGGACACTGTACAGAAGTATGAAAGGATACCTCAGCAGAAACATGGACAACGGGGATAATGTGACACTTCACATGTTCAGACATACATTTGCCTCGTACATGAGAGATGAAATATCGCTGGAGGAAATTTCTGAAATACTGGGGCATAAGGACATCTCGATTACATTAAAATTTTATGCATCTCAGACAGAAGAAGAACATAAACGGGCAGGGGCAGGAGTGGAAGCAATGATGAAAAAATTAAAGGGACAGGGAAGATAGTAAGTATAGAAATTATATCATGCAACTGTTATGGAAAAATAGCAGTTGCATTTTTTGATATTTTATGATAATGTGTAATAGCAGTAATTACAGGTCAGGACAAAAATATATAGTGTTGACTGGTAAATAAATTTAGATGAGAAATGCCCCTTAAAATCGCCCTTAAAAATGAGAGGGGTGAAAAAGCTTGATTTTATAGGGGTTTTGGGGAGGTCAGAACTGACTTTTAATCAAGTTGTCCGGGGTTCGAGTCCCCGGTGGCTCAGGACAGGAAAACGTTTGAAAACCGCGTATACGGAGTTTCGGGCGTTTTTCTTTTGCTTGTCATATAGGAAAGTTCGTCTTATACGACAAAGCCTCCGGGGGATGCGCACTGCGCGCATAAGGAAAATGGCTGCTGTCGCAGCCGCGCTCCGGTGCGAGTGTGCGTCCTGACGCACGCTTTTTCAGATAAATTTGGTATCGATTGCTTCCGAATGATAAAGAAAGAAGAGGACACTGGATGGAAGAAATATTGATGAAAGAAAATAAAATGGGTGTATTGCCTGTCAACAGGCTTCTGGTCACGATGTCACTGCCGATGATGATCTCCATGCTGGTACAGGCTTTATATAATATTGTGGACAGTATTTTTGTGGCAAGGATCGAGGAAAAGGCGCTGACGGCGGTATCCCTTGCGTTCCCGATCCAGACGCTGATGATCGCGGTGGGCGTAGGGACGGCAGTCGGTATCAATGCCCTGCTTTCAAGGTTTCTGGGAGAAAAGGAATTTGAAAAGGCTGATACCGTGGCGAAAAACGGTATTTTTCTGGCGCTGGTCAGCTACATCCTGTTTTTATGCATCGGCATTTTTGGAGTCAGGATCTTTTATACAAGCCAGACAACGGATACGGTAATCATAAATTATGGCGTGGAATATCTGACGATCGTCTGTGTGGCTTCCTTCGGGATATTTATACAGGCGACTTTTGAAAAGCTGCTGCAGTCCACGGGGAAAACATTTTATACGATGATCACACAGGGAACCGGCGCCGTTATCAATATCATTCTTGATCCGATCCTGATCTTCGGTTATTTCGGTATGCCGAAGATGGGGGTGGCGGGAGCTGCCGTGGCAACCGTGGTCGGGCAGTGTGTGGCAGGGATGCTGGCGATCATCATGAATGTGAAGGTGAATCAGGAGATCCATGTGGGAATGAAGGGGTTTAAGCCGAACGGGAAGGTTGTGAAGCAGATTTACATGATAGGCATTCCTTCTATTATAATGCAGGCGATCGGCTCTGTGATGACTTATGGCATGAACCGGATTCTGATCACGTTTACGGATACGGCAACGGCGGTGTTCGGCGTGTACTTTAAGCTGCAGAGTTTTGTGTTTATGCCTGTGTTCGGGCTGAATAACGGGATGGTGCCGATCATCGCCTATAATTATGGGGCCGGAAACAAAGAGCGGGTGGTGAAGACTTTTAAATTATCGGTCTGTTATGCGGTGGCTATCATGGCTGCGGGCGTGGTTATCATGCAATGCATTCCGGACAGGCTCCTGCTGCTTTTTGAAGCCTCGGAGACAATGCTCGATATCGGCGTGCCGGCGTTGCGGATCATCAGCACATGTTTTGTCGTGGCGGCGTTCTGCATCGTGACGGGTTCTGTATTTCAGGCGCTGGGCTATGCCTGGTACAGTATGATCAACTCGATCTGCAGGCAGCTTGTGGTGCTGCTTCCGGCGGCGTATCTGCTGGCTCTTACAGGGAAGCTGCAGAATGTGTGGTGGTCGTTCCCGATCGCGGAGGTAATGTCGGCATCGGTGACGGTGTTTTTTCTGGCGAGGATATGGAAGAGGGTGATTTCCCGGATCGGGGAGTAATTCCCGCTTTACACTTTTCTGGAAATTGGATATAATAATCTTATCAGTAGACACAGTATCACAGGCATTTGGAAAGAGGATGATAGTATATGCCGACAAACGATCAAGAAATTAATAATGTATTATTTGATCAGCTGACTTAAGTGGAGCGGATAGAAAAACAGGCATTGGCAGGAGATATTGAGCGGGTAAAAGAAGAGATGGAAACGCTGAAAAAAATCAACCGTAAACTTTATCAGAAACCACCGTTATCAGATGGATGAGTGAGAAATAAAAGGATCAGGGCAAAAAAAGGTATAGAGCCTGCCGGGGAATGAGGCTTTATACCTTTTTGGCGGAAGCATACAGGCGGTTATGGCGGAATTGGCAGACGCGCAGGATTTAGGTTCCTGTACTTTACGTGTGTGGGTTCGAGTCCCACTAACCGCAGTTCGGAATGAAAAAAGTTTAAAAAATTTTATAATTTGCCCTAAAGTTTTTTCTAAACATTCCGAAATAAGTAATAGCAGCGGAAAGAGACTCCGTTGAAAGCCGAAAAGCACGGAGGAGGTTAGCCTAGGGGCCAAGTCAATGCTCAGCGGCGAAAATCTATTAAAGAGAATTACCGCGGAAAGCGGCATGTGGTTACAGGAAAAAGGGTTTCCGTGTAACTTACAAAAATTCACAGGGCGAAAGTCCTTCACCGGCACAAAGGGAGTTGTGACCGAGTAAAAAAGTATATGGAGGTACACTATGGTAGTACAACACAATCTTACAGCAATGAACTCCAACAGAATGTTGGGCGTTACAACAAGCCAGCAGGCTAAGACAACTGAGAAGTTATCTTCCGGTTATAAGATCAACCGTGCGGCTGATGATGCGGCAGGTCTTGCTATTTCCGAAAAAATGAGAAAGCAGATCAGAGGTCTTACACAGGCTTCCGCTAACGCACAGGATGGTATCAGCGTAGTACAGACAGCAGAGGGTGCTCTCGCAGAAGTACACGATATGCTGCAGAGAATGAACGAACTGTCAGTTAAAGCAGCTAACGGCACACAGTCCGAATCTGACCGTGAATCCATCAACGCTGAGATCAAACAGCTCATCACAGAAATCGATCGTGTATCCGAGACAACAAAGTTCAATGAAACTTATCTGTTGAAGGGTGATAAGACTTCTGTAAAAGGCTATTCCTACGGTTATAAGACAATTACAAGCAATACGGCCGGCGGCGTAGTTATGACAACAGGCGCAAACAGTCTGACAGCGAAGATTTCCTTCAAGGCTAACGCAAGCGGTGCGGCTCAGAACGAGATCATCAACGCGCTGAAGAATTCCGGTATCAACATCAGAGTAACCATCTCCAGAGTTACAGATGCAGGCGATACCTCTAAAGTAACAACAACAACCCAGTATTCCGTAGCGCTGGTTGGTGCAGTGGCTGATAAGTATACCATCACCACAACAGGTACAAACGGAAGAACCTTCGCAATCAAGGATATTACTGGTAAGACCATCGCAACAATTACTGCAAGCGCTCTGAATTCTGTTATCACAGCGGCAGGTACATATTCTACCAACGTTGTTGCAAACAAGGTAACCGCTGCATACCGTGCAGGTGAGAGCTATGGCTTCTACGATAAAGACGGTAACAGACTGGCTGAGAATGCGCTGAACAAGTACTTCACATCCAGCATCAGCGGCACAACGGTAACCAGTGCGGCAAGATCCGATGCACCGGTAGTATACGATGCGGTTGGTAACAGGGTGAAACTGACCGAGATGGCTCCGAGAGTACAGGGTACTCAGGATATCATGGGTAAACTGCAGGTAGGTCTGCATGTAGGTGCTGATGCTACAACCAATAACCAGATCACCATGAACATCGAGACCATGAGCGCGAAGGGCCTTGGTATTTCCGGTGTAAGAGTTGATACGGCAGAGGATGCGCTCAGAGCAATCGAGACGATCGCTGCAGCACTTACGAAAGTATCCGCTCAGAGATCTGACCTCGGTGCGGTTCAGAACAGATTAGAGCACACGATCAACAACCTGGATAACGTTGTAGAGAACACCACATCCGCAGAGTCCGCTATCCGTGATACAGATATGGCTTCCACGATGGTTCAGTACTCTAACAACAACATCCTGGCTCAGGCTGGTACATCCATGCTGGCACAGGCTAACCAGAGCAACCAGAGTGTTCTGTCCCTGTTACAGTAATAGACTAATAGCTTAGGAGTCTGTCGGCTATAGCAACCTGAACCCTGGGATGTAATATGCAGGAAGCTATACTGAAAGATAACATATAAAAGCTGTAAGGAAGCTGCAGTAGCAGCGAATCAGATAAGGGCGGCGTCAAAACCGCCCTTATTTTTCGGAGAATTTATGCCTGCATAGTATGCAGGTTATATGCATTGATATCTGCTGAATTTGGAAAGGACATGGTTATCGGTATGAGCAAGCAGCCAGTATTATCTATTTCATTATTATGTTCCGGAAGGGCAAAAACAACAAAGAAATGTCTGGATTCATTAAAGAGCCTTAGAGAAAAAGTTCCCAGTGAACTGATCATAGTGGATACCGGATGTGACGAGGAGATGAAAAAACTTCTTCAGAGTTATACGGATATTATCATTCCTTTTGCATGGTGTAATGATTTTTCAAAAGCCAGAAATGTGGGGATGGATGCGGCGCAGGGTGAATGGTTTTTATATCTGGATGATGATGAATGGTTTATTGATACGGATGATATAGAGGAATTTTTCTTATCCGGAAATTATAAAAATTATTACTATGCCCTGTATATTCAGAGAAATTATATGAGCCTGAATAAGGAGCTGGTTACGGACGCATGGGTATCCCGTATGGTGAGCCTGAAGAACAGGCCCAGATTTGTAAGCAGTATCCATGAATATTTTTATCCGCTGTATGATCCGCATATCCTTTTGCATTCTGCGGTAGAGCATTTTGGTTATTATTTTGAGAGTAAGGCGGAAGAGCGGGCTCATGCAAAGAGAAATACGACCCTGCTTCTTGACATGATCAAGAAGAAAAGGAAGGAAGTGCGCTGGTGGACCCATCTTTTGCAGGAGTACCGCGCGCTGAATGAGTATGCGAAGCTGGAAGAGTGGAGCCTGGATGGTATTAAGGAATTCAGAAATGAGAATATACCGAATACCAACAGGGAGAGGGGAGCCTTTTACTGTGCGGCATTAGAGGCAGAGATTCAGAATTGCTACTATGAGGAAGCGGAACAGAATTACAAAAAATTTCTGGGGGATAAGAGAAATACAGATTTCTGCCAGTTGAGGCTTTATAATCTGGGACAGGAGATCTACTATAAGACCGGTAATTATGCAGAAGCACTCAAGTGCAGTAAAAAGTATGTAGAATATTATGATCTGCTGAAAGACAATGAAGCGAAGAAGCAGGAAGAGACTGCATTTTTTGTGCAGTTTGCGTTGGAAGATTCAGGTATCAGTACAGGATTTGGTATCTACATTCTGGCAGCTTTGAAGCTGGGAGATACTTCTGCTCTCAAGAAATTTTTCAACATCTTTGATTGGATGGGACCTATTATGCTGTATGAGCGTTTTACGGACGATCTGATCGATACGCTGGCAGAACTTCCTTTTGATAAAGAAGTGATACCTCTTTTGGAGACTATGGCGAAGCGTCCGGGGTATGATCTGCTGTGGAATGCTATTAAGAAGCTGGAGGCAGAGGAAAAAGAGTCTGAAGAACAACGGGATAAGTTTTACAGAATCGCCGAGTATTTTATGGAGGTTGAGGCACCATATTATTATGTATGGTATCTGAAAGTATTGTATGCAGATCATAGCGGACGGACAGAGCAGATTTCTTATTATTATGAAAGATTGTTCGGCTGTGTCGCAGATGTTTTCCAGCTGGATTATAAGATATTTGAGATTCTTGAAAAATATCAAATTGATGCATGGAAGGTTTTGGAGATTGTTAAATTTGATAACTGGAGAATCGGTGTGGACGCATTCTTTGAAAACAGCATGCCGGAACGCAGGAATCAGATAGAGGAGTTTGCTGAACGGAACAGAAATGACCGGATGTCAGAGAAGGCGAAGGTAAGATATGAGTATCTGGCGTTAAAAGTGGCGGAGGCGAAAGTCGTTCAGAGATATGCGAATGACGATTTCTTTTCCATACAGGAGAGATTCCGGGATTTCACAACAAAGTGCCTTGTATTTTACAGAAAGTATTTCAATGAAAATGCTTTTACCGGTGAGATGGAACTTTTACCGAAGGCCTGCCGCGTAGCAGTGAAATGGGAACAGGTGATACAGGGACAGATAGAAGGCGACCGGAAGAAGGTTGGAAAGAATATGAAGGAAGCCATCGGCCTGTTTCCGGATTTTGATGATATGATCCAGCTTTATGCGAGATGTTACGCTGCTTCCGAGGAAATAAAGCTGGAGGAAGAGAAGAATAAAGCGAATGAAGCAAAGTCGCAGATGCGCACGATGGCGATTCAGGTAAAGGCGAAGATCCCGGGACTTCTGGCACAGGGGATGGCGGCGGAGGCTTACCAGATTCTGCAGCAGTTAAAGGCGCTGGTGCCGGATGATGAGGAACTGCCGGAACTGGAGAAGAGGATTGTGGCCAGGATGTAAAACGGATATATTAGAATCATATATGATATTAATATACGGAAGGAAGTTTTATTTCCTTCCGTAAAAACTGTTTTTCCTGTTATTACCCGCAGGAATTTGGTTTATGCACTTGTTAGTATATGTATCTTATTATATAATATCAGGTAAGACAAAGAAAATACGGATGGAAAGATGGATAAGAAAATAACAAAGGTAATTACTTATGGAACATTTGATTTATTTCATCAGGGGCATTATCGATTACTGCAGAGAGCAAAACAACTGGGAGATTACCTGATCGTTGGAATTACTACGGAAAGTTACGATAAGACAAGAGGTAAGCTTGGCGTAGTGGATTCCATTATGACACGTATTGAAAATGTAAAGAAAACCGGATTTGCAGATGAAATTATCATAGAAGATTCACCCGGACAGAAGTTCAGTGATGTTAAAAAATATAATATTGATATTTTTACGGTGGGTTCGGACTGGACAGGGCAGTTTGATTATTTAAAAGATTACTGCAAAGTTGTTTATCTGGAGAGGACAAAAGATATTTCCAGTACAATGCTCAGGGAGCAGAAACAGCAGATTCAAAGGATAGGGATTGTTGGAAGCGGCAGGATTGCCAGCCGTTTTATTCCTGAAGCAAAGCTGGTAAGCGGTGTCAGCACACAGGGGGTTTATAATCCGCATAAAGAAAGTGCTCTGGAATTTGCCGGGAAATGGGATATCAATGCTTATACAGAAAAAGAAGAATTTTATCAGGATATAGATGTTGCCTATATTGCAACGCCTCACAATACTCATTATGAATATATTAAAGAAGCGTTAGAACATGGGAAGCATGTGATTTGTGAGAAACCGCTTGTATTACAAAAGAGACAGGCGGAAGAAGTCTTTGCCGAAGCCAAAAAAAAGGGATTGATACTTTTTGAGGGAATTAAAACCGCCTATTGTCCGGGATTTCAGAAACTGCTGGGAATAGCATGCAGCGGCATGATCGGGAATATCCGAAATGTGGAAGCTTGTTTTACAAAATTGGAGTCGCCTGCAAACAGAGAGATGACAGACAGGCTGTATGGCGGCAGTTTTCTTGAACTGGGAAGCTATGTAATGCTTCCTATTCTGAAATTATTTGGGACAGGATACGAAAAAATAGAATTTGACACAATAGATGGTGAAAACGGATTAGATATGTTTACGAAGGTTTCACTGCGTTATCCGGCGGGCGTTGCAACGGCAACCTGCGGACTGGGCGTGAAATCTGAAGGAAGGCTTCTCATTTCAGGCACATTGGGATATATCATAGTAGAGGCCCCCTGGTGGAAAACCTCTTATTTTGAAGTGCATTATGAAGATGCCGGAAGGGTAGACAAGTACTCGGAAATCTTTTTAGGAGATGGACTGCGGTATGAAATCAGTGACTTTCTTGCGTTATTAAACCGTCATGAAAAGAATGCCTTTAAATTTACCAGAGGAGAGTCTATTGCTTTGGCGGAAATAATGGAAACATTTATGAGAGAAAAGCGGTAGGGAACATATAAAGTGTTTACAATGGATCACAAAATCTTGCGAAAACTTCAGATGGTTGAGCTGGAGATGTTGGCGGAACTGGACCGCATCTGCAGAGAAAATAACATTTCTTATATTTTGGACGGCGGGACAATGCTGGGTGCGGTGCGGCATGGCGGCTTTATTCCCTGGGATGATGATGTTGATGTGCGCATGCTGCGGAAAAATTATGACAGGTTTTGTGAAATCTGTAAAACGCAACTGGATAAAAAATATTTTCTGCAGACCTATCAGACAGATCCCGGATATCGATGGGGATATGCAAGGATTTTAAAAAACGGTACGGTATTCAAACGAAAAGGGCAGCATAGGATGACAGCGAAAAATGGTATATTTATTGATATTTTTCCTGATGACAATCTTCCTGAAAACTTTTTGGGGAAAATAACGTGTACCTGTATCTCGTGGCTTAGCAGGAAACTTTTGTATTCGGAAGTCGGTGCGTTGAATAAGAGCAGGTTTATCAGCCGGATAGGTTTTAAATTTCTCAATGTATTTCCTAAAGAATGGGGGCATAAAGGCTTTGAGTATTTAACAAAAAAGTATCGAAACAGCAGTACACCATATATAAGATGCCTCAGTTGGGGAGCAAAATTTGAGGCGAAAGGTTTTTTGAAGAAGTGGCATACGGAAACGGCTGAATATATGTTTGAGGGAATGAAAGTTCCGGGGCCGGCAGATGCATCAGGGTATCTTTCCCATATTTTCGGCAGGGATTATATGACACTCCCGCCGGCAGAAAAACGAAATCCCGGGCATACGGCGGATTATATTGATTTTGGAGAAGAAGTCTGAAAATATTATTTAAAGTTATATAGAGGGTAAGGGATGAACCTGAAAGATTTCGGCGGAAAAGAGATTGTAATATACGGAGCCGGTCATGTGGGCCGCAAATTTTTTCGGACTTTAAAGGTACAGGGGTTAGGCAGTCAGGTCAGATGCTTTGCAGTGACAAAACAGACAGAGGAAGAGAATGTATTGGATGGCATTCCACTCAAATGCATTTATGATATTTCTGTACAGGATAATACGCTTATCTGTCTGGCGGTGCATGAGACGCTGCGGAGAGAACTGGAGGATATTGTAAAAGGGATAACAGACAGGTATGTCTGGATATATCCTTATCTATACAGTTTGATGTTCGGAGAACCGGAACAGACAGATATTGAGATAAAAATTTCTGAAATATTGAAGACATGTCATGAAGATTTCAGACTGGCAATCAGGCTGGCGGCTGTTGAACAATATGAGGGAAAAAATACGTTTGGATATGAATATTATAAAAGGGCTCAGATGATGCATTGTGCGGAGCATACAGCCGGACAAAGGCTGCAGCAGTTTAAAGAGCTTATGGCAGATTGGAAGGAGACTGGATATCGAAAAGAATATCCGCTGTCTTTAAACAGATTATATGAGGTGATTGATGGGAATCACCGTCTGGCTTTGGCAGTTTATAATCGTCAGACATTAATACCGTGCAAAATATATCCGACGGAGATTCCGTTGACAGAAATTCACGGAAAGGAACCGGTTATGCCAAAGGATGTACTTAAGAAGCATGGCTTTACGGAAAAAGAGATACTGAGACTGAGTAAACTGCAGGAAAGGTATGTTGACGTTTATGGAAAATAAGGGAATTCCTAAAGAGGCCGCGGTCAGTGTGATCATTCCTGTTTATAATGTGGCGGCATGGCTGGATGAATGTCTGAGATCTGTAGTGGGACAAACGTTTACAGATTTTGAAGCGATACTGGTTGATGACGGTTCCACAGACGGCTCTTCTGAATTATGTGATGAATGGGCAAAAAAAGACTTCAGGATCAGGGTGATCCACAAGGAGAATGCGGGACCTTCCGCAGCCAGGAATACAGGAATTCTTGAGGCGAAAGGCAGATATTTTTGTTTTCTGGATTCAGACGATTGGATAGAACTGTCTTTTCTGCAAAAGATGTACCAGACAATTTCCTTCGAACAGGCGGATATGGCAGAATGTGATGTCTGGAGGGTGGACAGCATTACCGGGAAGAAAACATTGCGCAGAATATCCGGTGTTATGGGAAGGAGATATTCCACAGAGGAACAGATGGAGTATGGTTATACGGCTATCTGGAAATGTATGTTTCGCAGAGAGTTGTTTACAGAAAATAAGGTGGATTTTCCTGATTGCCACAGTGAAGCGAGAGCACTTTATCCGCTGCTCCTATGTCTGAGCAAAAAGCGGAGCTATGTACCGGAGGCACTCTATTATTATCGGCTGTTCAGAAAGGGGTCACTTTCAGAAAAACCACGGAAAGCAGCGGGAAGCAGAGCGGAAGGTATTGGGGCTTATGAAATTCTGATACAAAATTTTCTGGACAGGGGACTTTATGAGAAAAACAGAGAAATACTAAAAAAGCTGGTCATTCACAAATTGTCCGATTTGCTGGCGGCATTTTTCACACAGAGAACAGCGGAAGAATTTGAAAGATTGACAAAGGAATATTGTGAATTTATCCATACAGCCTTTCCGGAATATGAGAGTAGAACTTATATGAATATCAGCGGTTACAACCTGAATAAAGTTTTAGGGAATATGCGTCTTTTACATGATCCCGGCAGAAGGATCAATTTTTCAAGTCTGATCAGCCTGATGAATCCGGTAGAGAAGACGCCGGTCATTCGGCATAAAAACAGATATCGCCGGATTATGCTGGAACGGGAAGCAGATAACGGGTTCTGGAGTCTTATAGAAGAGAAAAAACCGGATTTTATAGTATTGGATTTTATTGAAGAACGGTTTGACATAATGGCATATCAAGGCGGCTATCTGACAAAGAGCGATGCATTTGACGGCTGTGAGATGAAGCCGGAGCCGGAAAGAATTATTTGGCGGGACAGCAGGGAGTGTATGGAATTATGGAAGAAAAGCGCGCTTGGTTTTATTGAGAGAATGGAAAAGGATTATCCGGATGTTGAAATTGTGCTGGTGAAGAACTATCTGGCGGAGAAAAAGGGAGATATCTACGGGCAGGAGTACTTTGCTGATCTGGATGAAATACGAAAGATTAACGGGATATTAGAACAATATTATAAAGTCTTTCAACAGTATTGTAAAAAAGTAAAGATAGTGGAAGCAGCCGAATGCCAATACTATTTTACAGATAGAGAATATGAATATGGAGCTGTCCCTTCCCATCTGAATGAGCTGGCAAACAGGGAGATAGCGGGAATGATAGAGGAATGTATCGGAATATGAGCGGGATAAAGCAGGAACTGGAACGAAAATATAACGCATTATTTCAAAAATATGATCTGGAATATCCGTTGGAAGCGAGAAAAATCAACGGAATCATCAGAACATCGCTGCAGAGATTTCTGAAAGATTCCATAACACCTGCTATTTATTGTAATGGCGGTCATACACAGATGCTCATGGCAGATTTTATGTATGATCTGAAAAAAGTAAAATATATTGTGGATAATTATGCATCTTTCAGGGAAGATACAGGATTTTCAGTGATCAGTGATCAGGAACTGGAGGAAAAAGGGATCGATGCGGTGGTTTTATCTACTTTTAAATTCAGAGAAGAGGTAAAGAAAAGTCTTCGGATAAAACATCCGATGATCCCGGTGCTGGATATTTATGACGAGTTTGAAAAAAACGGAATAAAGATGCAGGCGGATTATTACTATGCGAGCCATCCTTATCATAATTATCACAGCATTAATTATCTGCAGAGAGAAATATGCGGAACGACAGATTGTGAAAAACAAAGGGAACTGTATCAGAAGCTGATCGCGAAATATGTTCAGATTAAGGATTTCAGGACAGCACTTTTGAAAGTGCGGGAAATGAAAAACAGCGTTTTATATACTGAGGCGAGCAGGAAGCAGAATATTCGGGAATCATTGTGTTTTGATATAACAGAACTGCAGGATGATTTAGAAGAACTTTACGAACTGGAAAAGCAGACGGCGGCTTCGGTTTCAGAGAATACGGTTTTGCTGCTTTGTCTTGATGCGCTGAGGCATCAGGATTTATCGGAACAGGAAATGCCGAAACTGAAAAGTATACTGGATGAAACGGCATACAGCTTTAAAAGAGCATATTCGTTTTCGACATCAACGTTTGAAAGTTTAGTGCCCGTTTACAGTGAAAATGAGGATCTGCGAACAAAATATTACGAGAAAAATGTTGTGGATGTTATGGAGTGCAGATTTACTCAATTGGCAGAGCGGCAAGGACGGAAAATTTATATTTACGGTGATGTGGAACATTACATAGAGGGAAAAGATATTTATTATAGTGACAGTGCGCAGACTGTTACGGAAAAGTTCTGGGATTTTCTGATGGACAGCAGTGACAGTGAAAACGGGCTGTTCTATTTACATGAACAATATGAAAGCCACTTTACCTTTTCCAATCCGTATACATCGGAACCGCTGAAGTCAGAAGGGACAGCAATGTTATTTGATTTTCTGCCGGTGAAAGGAGGGCATCTGCGGGCTGATTATATGAGACAGCACCAGGACGCCATTCATTATCTGGATGATGTGCTGGCACCGTTTTTGGAGAGGTTAACCTGTAGGATGGTGCTTTATGCGGATCATGGAACGCTTATTTTAGACAAAAATACGGAAATATCAGATATAGGAGATATGGAGTATACCTGTTCAGAAGGCTGGACAAGGATTCCGGTGATCATCCGTTCGCCGGAAACGGGAGTCGGAACAAATGAGGAACTGATCAGTCTGATGGAGCTTAATCCCATTATCATCAGCCTTTTAAAAGGTGAGGATTATATGGCAACATCGTTTCGGAAAAGAAACCATATTAAAATTGCCAGATCGGAATTATACAATCCTGATTTTCGTTTTTTATATGGAATGATCGGAAAGGAACAATATCTGCTGGCATTTGAATGTTTTGTATTTGAAGACGGGTATAAACTGGTTATTTTTGCAAATGGCTGTACAGAGTTATATCTATTGCGGGGAGGCAGGGACGTTCTTGTTCAGGATGATGAGAAGCGGGAGAAGCTGTTGAAAGAAGTCAAAGAGGAAATAACCGTATGTAATATGGAATCAGTATAAGGGGCGCGATATGGATATTAAAATATATGTAAAAAGACTGCAGGAACTGGGAATAGAAACCATAACAGGTGTTCCTGATTCCACTCTGCAGGTGTTCTGTAATTACATAGGAAATAAAGGAGAGGGTGCTTTTCCTTATCATATCACGGCAGCCAATGAGGGAGCCGCAATAGGGATCGCCATCGGTGAATATCTGGCAACAGGAAAACCAGCCTGCGTTTATATGCAGAACAGCGGACTTGGTAATACAGTCAATCCCCTTACATCCCTTGCCCATACAGATGTATATGGAATCCCGATGTTGTTGATGGTTGGATGGCGGGGAGAACCGGGCATGAAAGATGAACCGCAGCATAAATATATGGGGGAAATTACGCCCGCATTGTTGGAAGTGTTGGATATCAGATATTCAGTTATTACAAAAGACACTGCGGAAGAGGAGCTTGTTCAGGCTTTAAGGAGGGCAAAAGAGGATTTTTCGAAAAACAGGCAGTATGCGTTGATTATTAAAAAGGGAGCTTTTCAGAAAACGGATACAGCATTATACAAAAATGATTGTACATTAGGGCGCGAGGAAGCCATCAGTATGATAGCCGACTGGCTGGAGGAAAGGGATCTTGTGGTTTCCACAACCGGAAAAATATCCCGGGAGATGTATGAACAGAGCGATCAGAAGATTGGAAATCACAGGCAGACATTTCTCACGGTCGGCGGGATGGGGCATGCCAATATGATAGCCTGCCAGTTGGCAAAAAGATTGCCTGAAAGACGGATTATCTGTCTGGATGGTGACGGGGCGCTATTAATGCATCTGGGGAATGCAGCGGTTATCGGAGAGCAGCAGCCGGAAAATCTGGTACATATCTGTCTGAATAACAGGGCGCATGAATCAGTCGGTGGGATGCCGACGGGTGCCCCGGAGTTGAGGTTGTCTGAAATAACAGGACAGATGGGATACCATAGAGCAGTCTGTGTGCATGGGAGGGAAGAACTGCAGGATAGTCTTTTGGCAATACGCAGGGAGCGGAAGCTTACATTTTTAGAGATAGCGGTGTCATTGGGAGCAAGGGAAGATCTGGGAAGGCCGAAAGAGACGGCAGAAGAAAATAAGAATAATTTTATGAATACAGTAATGAGTTGTTAGAAAATATCGGGAATGCCGGATGAAGCGGCGAATGGGAGTGAAAATGAAGACAGTTTACACATGTTTTTGTACAGATGAAATTCATGAAGGACATATCAATATCATCAATCAGGCAAGGCCTTACGGAGAAGTTATCGTAGGGGTACTCTGCGATTATCAAATGATAAGGTATAACCGTTTTCCGGCAGTTCCTATTGAGGAAAGAATAAAAAGGATTGAGGGAATAGAGGGGGTTTCCAGAGTTATTGTACAGGAGCAGATCATGTATGATGAGATACTGGAAAAGTTGAAACCGGATTATATGATCCATGGAGACAACTGGCGTAGTGGCCCGGAGAGCATCCTTCGCGAAAATGCCATAAAGAATCTGGAGAAGTATGGGGGGAAATTGATTGAAGTACCTTATACTTGGAATGATAAAGTAAAGAAGATTGATGAGACGGCGAGAGAGAGACTGGCGATGCCGGAATTTCGCAGAGGGCGGCTTCGTAAGCTTTTGGATATCTGCGATATTGTCAAAACAATAGAGGTACACAGCGGCCTGACCGGTCTGATTGCTGAAAAGACAGTAGTGGGAGACAGAAGTGGGCTGGATCAGTTTGATGCGATGTGGATTTCTTCACTTTGTGATTCTACGGCAAAGGGGAAACCGGATATAGAACTGGTGGATATGACATCGCGGATACGGACAATAGACGATGTGATGGATGTAACGACAAAGCCGATCATTCTGGACGGGGATACCGGCGGGCTTGTAGAACATTTTGTGTATAATGTCAGGACGCTGGAACGTATGGGAGTGTCAGCTATTATTATTGAGGATAAGGTCGGGCTTAAGAAAAATTCCCTTTTTGGGACGGAAGTGGAGCAGACGCAGGATACAATAGAAAATTTTTGTGAAAAAATCAGGGCGGGGAAAGGGGCACTGCGAACAAAAGAGTTTATGATCATCGCCCGGATTGAGAGTTTGATACTGGAAAAGGGAATGGAAGATGCGCTGAACAGAGCAAGGGCCTATGTGGAGGCAGGAGCGGATGGCATTATGATTCATTCCAGAAAAAAGACAGCGGATGAGATATTTGCCTTCTGTGATGCTTTCAGGGCGGAGGATCGGAAAACACCGATCGTGGTGGTGCCTACGACTTACAGCGATACATATGAATCAGAATTAAAAGCTCATGGGATCAACATTGTTATCTATGCGAATCAGCTTACCAGAAGCGCTTTTCCGGCAATGGAAAACACAGCGAAAACGATACTCGTAAATCACAGGGCAAAGGAAGTGGAGGAACAGCTTATTCCGTTCAAAAAGATTATTACGCTGATTGATCCGGTTTGAGGTGAAATTGATATGGCAGGGTATGCAATACTTTCAGATATTCATGGAAATCTGTATGCATTGGAAGCAGTGATAAAGGATATGGCGGACTTTGATATTGAAGGAGTTATATTACTGGGGGATCTGATAGATTATGGAATGCAGTCAAATGAGGTAGTACAGTATTTGCATGACAGATTTAGATATAAGATATTATGTAATATTTGGGGGAATCATGAGAGAGCGATTATGCTTTCAGATTTTCAGCGATTTTCTTCGCAGCGAGGTGTAGAATCTGCAAAAAATACAGCGAAGTCTCTGACAGAGGAAGCGAAACGTTATCTGGACAGGGAAATGTGTCATGAAGGCTGTTGTGAGTTTTTACTGGATGGACTGAAATGCCTGGCGGTGCATGGCTCGGCAGAGGATGTTTATTGGAAGCCTGTACTTCCGGATGATGTGCATGGAGACTATGGGAATTATGATCTGGTATTTTCAGGACATTCTCATTATCCGCATATTTTTACAAAATTTTATGACGCGGATGATATAGAGATGAGAAATAAGCATGCGGTAATGTTTATCAATCCGGGTTCTATAGGACAACCGAGGAATCATAATCCTTATGCACAATATATGATCTTTGATACTGCGGAGAAAAATGCATTTGTACGTTGTGCAGCATACGATGTAGAAGCTGCTATGAGATTATTTGATGGGGCATCGGTAGATTTGTTTTATAGGGACAGATTATTGAAAGGAGTATGATAGCGCGGATATGATAGATAAAGCTTCTTTGGAATATACATATAGTATTATATTGAAACAGTTAAATTTGTATTGGCCAACAGAAGTAGACAACAGATTTAAAAATGATGTTCAAATGGCAATTCAGAGAACAAAGAGGAGTTATGATGATTCAACTCGTTTATACTATTTATCTGATGGTTTTTCGGTACTTAATACATCTGTTTATTCAGTATTTCTTTATTATCTGGCGCATATTGTTGGACGGCGGGGAGACAAAGAACTTGCAGATAAAATATATTATTTAAATAAAATAATGAATTCTGTAGAGTGGTATTGGAATATAGAACTTCCTGAACATTTTATAGTAGAACACCCGATTGGCTCAGTGTTGGGAAAAGCAGAGTATGGAGATTATTTTAGTATATATCAAGGAGTGACTGTAGGGGAAAGATTAAAAGGAGATATTGTAAGTTGGCCTAAGTTAGGGAATCATGTAATTATGTTCGCAAATTCTTCAGTTATAGGGGATTGCAATATTGGCAACTGGGTAATTATATCAGCAGAGTCATTTATTAAAAATGAGGACATTCCAAATTGTTCAGTGGTCTATGGAAAAAGCCCTGAACTTGTGATCAAACAATATGAGAAAGAAGAAATTAAAAAATATTTTATCAAATCTTGGAGGATAGGAAAAGGGTGAAAAAATTATACGTTATCAGTGGTGTGACCGGAATGACGGGAAATGAACTGGTACATCAACTTTTGGAAAATAAATCAGGTGAGAATCATATAATAGGGTTTGACAATTTTTATGCATCTTCGTTAGAGACAATAAAAGATTGCATTTCAGACAAAAGGTTTGAGTTTTTTGAATATGATATCGATGACGAGTCTCAGATGAATTTGATTGAAAACAGAGTAAAGGAGATAAAAGAGAATTTTGATGAAGTGATTTATATCAACTGCGCTGCAGTAGTACATACAGAACACTTTTACCATGTGCATGAGACTTTTGAAACTAATGTACTGGGAATGAAGAATTTTCTTGAGCAGGCAGTCAGAGTTGGTGCGGAAAAATATATTAACTGTTCTACATCGGAAGTCTATTCTATGAATTCCTGGAATGAAAACGGCGGAGTGAAAGAAAGTGATTATATTACAATGGCAGATGCGGAACATAGCCAGCGTACCAGCTATGCTACAGGCAAGCTTCTCACGGAATTTTTCATGAGGGATGCGGTGGAAACCGGAAAGATACTTGGGTGTTCCATACGGTTTGCAAATGTGTACAGTAAAAATGAACGCTATCCTAAGCATATTATTCCTTTTATTATTAACAGTTTTGAAAAGGATGGCAAAGTAGTTCTGCTGGAGAACAGCAGGAAAAATAAGCGGACATTTCTCCATAACTATGACAGCTGCAGTGCAGTGCTGGCACTGGCAGGGACGGATAGTGCTCTGGATGGCAGCGTTTATAATGTGGCGACTGATGAAGAAATATCTATTATAGATCTTGCGAAACTGTGTGCGGAGAAAATGGGTATCAGAGAACCTGTTATTGAGTTTAATGGGTATCGGGAGTCTGATCCGGAAAGAAGACTTTTATCCACAGAAAAAATCAGGACAAGGACGAAATGGAAGCCGGTCATTGATTTGAATAAAGGTTTGACGGAATGTATTGCTAATTATCTTACTGAGATAAAAAATGTGTAGTGAAAATGGAAAGCTGTTTGGCTGAGTTTTTTATAAAGTGAGATGAAATGGCAAATGGCAGGTGATTTTGCGAGGCCAGAGGGCAAAAAAGGAGTCGAAAAGATGAAGGTAGCAGTTATTACTGTAGCCGGGATATCCAGCCGGTTTAACGAAGGAATAGAGGAAGCCGGAAGATGCCTGAAGGCTATATATACAGAAGGGAATTTATCAGATACATTGCTTTTTCATCTGGTGAAAAAATGCAGTTATGCTGACAGGATTATTGTGGTCGGCGGTTATAAGTTTGAGGATCTGGAACGGTATATCACCGAGCAGATTCCGGAGGAAGAAAAGGAAAAGATCACACTGCTTTATAATGAACATTATGCGGATCTGACATCCGGTTATAGTCTGTATCTCGGACTGGAAGAGGCGTTTTATCTGCCGGATTTGGAAGAGATACTTTTTGTGGAGGGAGATCTGGATATAGATAATAAATCCTTTGAGGCGGTAGTAAATACAGACAGTAATGTGCTTACCTATCATCGCAGTCCGATTCAGGCGAGCAGAGATGTGCTCTTATATCAGAACGGGAAAGGTGCATATAAATATCTTTTTAGCAGTGAACATGGATTGCTGCATATAAAAGAACCTTTTTCGAGTATCTACAATTCGGGGCAGCTCTGGAAGTTCAAAGATATGGAAAAGCTGAAAACTGCAAACAGGGTCTTTTATGAGAAAGATAAAAAGGAAACAAATCTGTTGATCATACAGGAATATATTGACCGTATTTCACAGGGAGAAATAGAAATTGTTTGTCTGGAGAGGTGGACGAACTGTAATACGCGCGGAGATTTTAGACAGATTCAGAAATACTGGGAGGCAGAGAGATGAAAACGTTGCAGGAAAGACTGCAGACAGTAGAGCAGCATGTAAAGGAGAATAAAGTTACGGTTATGATCATAGGGCTCGGCAGTGTGGGGACATATCTGCTGGACTATCTGGTGAGCAGCAATGATCCTGCGCTTCGTATCGTAGCAGTGGGACGAAACTATGAAAAGATGGAAAAGAATGTCAATATCGTGAGGGTTGCCGGATTGATTCGTGGATTGAATAAGTCCGGCATTGATATAGAGGCGGGGGTTGACCTGACGGACACTGGATCAATACAGAAAGCAGTTGAAAAGTATAAGCCGGATTTTATTGTAAATTCCAGCCGGGCTTATCCGGGGTTAAAGTATGGCAGTATCAGTTGGGCGAATGTCCGGGCTTATGGGATATGGAGCCCGCTTGCGATCCGGTTTACAAAGAATATCATGGAGGCATGTGATGCGGCGGACACGGATGCGGTAGTGATCAACACCTCATACTCTGATGCGGTTATCCCATGGCTTAAGAGTGCAGGGAAGGCCTATCCGGATTTTGGGTCCGGAAATTTGAATCATCTTGTGCCCAGAATGAAATTTGCAGCGGCAAAGATGTTAAATGCGGAAGATTTCTGGAATGTGGACGTGATGTTTGCAGCAGGTCATTTCCATGATGTCTGTATCAGTAAGGAAGGGCAGACGGAAGGCGTGGATCTGCCGCTTAAAGTGTATTACAGGGGAGAGGAAAAGGATCTGCAGAAGGAAAAGATCTTTGCAGCATGTAAGATTGCCATGCCTGTAGATGCACAGAGGAATATGATGAACGCATCCAGCAATTATCAGATCATTATGGCAGTGATAGATGCTGTCAGGAAAAAAGAAAATCAGAGAGTATTTACGCCGGGAGTGTTTGGGAATATAGGAGGTTATCCGGTTTTGGTCGGTTATAGGGGCGGCAGAATAGATGCATGGATAGATGAGTCGGTATTTGGCTTTGAGGAAATGAACAGGGTAAACAGAGAGTCGATGGCACTTGACGGGATAGAAGATGTCAGAGATGGCAGGTTGTATTATACGGATGGGCTGATTGAAAAGGTAAAGAAAGCTTTTGGGGCAGAATTGCCGAAGTTTGTGGAATTTGAAGATATAGAGAAGGTGGCGGAGTTTATTATTGGGGAGATTATTATGCCGAAGGTTGCGATAAAGTAATCTGTACATAGGAAAATATGAAGTATGCGAAAAATATTTTTTATTATCAACAGTTATTCCTGGGGAGGCGGAGCAGAAGCTTTGCTGACATTGATTGTAAATCGCCTGAACCCGGAGAAATATGAGATCGGTATCATGGAAATTATTCATGCGGACGTTAAGAAAGAGCCTGTAAACAGTCATATTAAGCTGTATCCCTATTATACGTTGGCGGATGCACCGGATCGAAAGGCCCGGATGTATTATGTATATCATGAGTGGGATAAAGTGATCGGGGAATATATACCACAGGATTATGATCTGTATGTCTCTTTCAATTATTTAAAGCCTTCTTTTTTATTGCCGCCCGGCAAGAAATGTATAGCTTGGATCCATGGAGATGTCTATGATCTGGCGGCAGAGGATAAAACAGAGGAGAGAATGCTGCAGAATGAAGCATTTTATAAGGCAGACAGAATTGTGACGATCAGTGATATTACAACACAGTCAGTCAGAGAATTGTTTCCGGAGCACAAAGATAAAATACGGATTATTTACAACGGAATAGATATTGAAAACATCCGTAAGAAAGCACTGGAACAGACGGATATTAAGTTGAAACATCCGTCAGTTATGGCTGTAGGGAGACTGGATGAGAATAAAAATCCGCTTCGAATGCTTCGGATATTTCAAAAACTTCATGAGCGGGTGCCGGAAGCCCACCTGTATTATTTAGGCTATGGGAAACTTGAGAAAGATGTATCGGAACAAAGTATCGAGTATGGAATAGAAGAAAACGTACATTTAATGGGGTATCATGATAATCCCTTTCCTATTATGGCACAGTGTGATGTGGTGGGAATGTTTTCCATAGCAGAAGGTTTTCCGATGGCATTGTTGGAGGCCGCAGCACTGGGGAAACCTTTTGTGTCTTCCATTATTGGAGGCGCAAGAATTCTTGCGAATCATGGACAATGCGGGCGGGCGGTGAAAACGGGTGAGGAGGCAGTGGAAGCTTTTATGGAATTACTGGGAAAGGATAAAGAAGAACTGAAAAGGAAATGTGGTGAATCAGTAAGCAGATTTGGAGTGAAGGAATATATGGAACAGATTGAGAGACTGTTTGATGAGGTATAGATATGACTAAAAACAGGAAACCAATAGTAATAAATAATCCGGACACATATATAGATGTAATTGACTTTGTGTATCAAAAAAATAACAAAGTAAAGGCATACGGTGTATGTTATTGATGAGGAAGAAAAGTATTTAGGGTGCATTGGCAGAACTGAATTAGAAAAAAGTTTACAAAAAGGGGAAATATGTATAAATAATAATTCGGTGAAAGTTGTTCACTGTGAAGGAGAGGAAAATATAGTTAAAAGAATTTCGTGCGATAATAGAAAAATAGTAAATGTTCCGGTTATAGATGAGAGCGAACATCTTCTTTATGAATTACGGATTGACGCACAAGATATTAATGAATATGAGCTCAGTGTACTTTAGAAGCAAAGGATAAAAGGCGCTGTGTATATAAATTAATTGGTCTATATTAATAATATTATTTTAGAAGAGGAACAGGGCATAATGTATACTCCTAAAGAGTTTGAGCAGGCGGTCAGGGAAAGTAATGGACTGGTGTGTTATGGAACAGGAAAACGTTTCCGGAGATTTATAGAGCAGTATTCCGGAACAGATATTTTGCAGCATCTTTTGTATTGCGTAGATATTAATGAAGATTTGCATAATAAAAATTTGGAAATAGAGGGAAGAAGTATTTCGATTCGTTCATTACAGGCATTTGAGGATATCCGGGAACAAAATATTGTTTTGTTGGTTACTAATCTTTACTATGATCAGGTATTAGATGATTTAAATAAAAAAGGATACCTGAATGGAATCAGGTATTACTGCTTTACGCACTTGTACGGCATGGTTTTGGAAGAAAAAGCCATGCAGAAAAAGATTCCGGATAATATCAGAATTACTTCTGAACCTGTGATACCTAAAAAAATACATTACTGTTGGTTTGGAGGAGCACCGCTGCCGGATAAATATAAAAAATGGATGGAGAGCTGGAAGAAGTTCTGTCCGGACTATGAAATCATTCGATGGGATGAAAGTAACTATGATATTAAAAAAAATACATATATGTACGAAGCTTATCAATGTAAAAAATGGGGTTTTGTACCGGATTATGCCAGGCTGGATATTATCTATGAGTATGGGGGGATATATCTGGACACGGATGTGGAGCTGGTGGCAAATCTGGATGATATGCTGTACCAAAAGGCGTATGTTGGATTTGAGAGAGAACAATCAATTGCATTAGGCTTGGGATTTGGTGCAGAAAAAGGGGTATCTATTATTGGTGAAATGAAAGAGTATTATGAAAAAAGACACTTTATAGATAAGAACGGAAATCCGGACTTAACGGCGAGCCCGATACATCAGACAGCATTTCTTCTTCAAAAGGGCCTGAAGCTAAACGGAGAATATCAAAGACTGGGGGATTTGGTTGTATATCCGGAAAAGATGCTCAGCGGGAAATGCCCCTATACCAGGCGCGTGCGGTTGACAGCGTACACAAAATCTGTTCATCACTATGAAGCCACCTGGGCTGATGATATGTGGAAGATGCGCAATGAGTTGTTCGAGCGTGAGATGAACAGTTAAATATTATATCAATTTATTTGGAGAAGTCAGATGAGACAATACAGGAAAAAGGAAATACTGGAAACGGCTGATTTATTGATCGAAGGAAATAATTATATTACGAACAGCTGCCGGACAGGCAATAAAGAACATATTATGGAAATTCTGAGCCAGAGTCAGGAGATGGCGATCATATTGGGAAACTGTCTGGAGAGATTCGAAGAGGCAGGAAAAGATTTGGTTCCCATATTGGAAGATTATTGTGAAAAAATATATCAGTTCAGCCAGAATTTATCAGATGAATTTATATGCAGAAAAATAGCAAAACAGACCACAAGGCAACTGGCGGGTTTAAAAGTAAATATTATAGAACAGATTCCGGAAGATAAAATAGAGATGGTATTTTTTCCGTATAAGGCGTCTATGTGGGATTCGCTGGAAAGTGTATGGAGGGCGGCGGCAGAAGATCCGGAATGTGATGCTTATGTAGTGCCAATTCCCTATTTTGAAAGGAATCAACAGGGGGAACTTGCGGTGATGCATTATGAAGGAGATCAGTTTCCAGATGATGTACCGGTGGTTCATTACATGGATTATAATCTGGTGGAAAGAAAGCCTGATGTAGCATTTATACATAATCCATATGATCAATATAATCATGTAACCAGTGTTCATCCGGCGTATTATGTCCGAGAATTGAAAAAGTATGTGAGAAAAGTGGCGTATATTCCGTATTTTGTGTCGCCGGAACCCAATCCGGATAGCATTGAGGTGCAGAAGCAAAAGAGAGGTTTTGTGGTAGAACCGGGGGTGACTGACACAGATCTGGTTTTTGTGCAATCGGAAGATATGAAACGATTGTATGTGAACATTCTGGAAAAAGAGATTCCAAATGTAAACAGGAAATATTGGGAAGCTAAAATATTTGATTTGGGTTCCCCTAAATTAGACCGTGTTCATAGTACGAAACGAAATGATGATCTTCTTTCTAATGGGTGGCACTCTTTAATTTATAATAGTAATAGAATCCGTAAGAAAGTTATTTTCTATAATACCAGTCTGCATGATTTGCTGAATCAGGATAATATGATGGAGAAGATTACAGATACATTGGCATTTTTTAAAGAGCGGGAAGATTGTGTATTATGGTGGAGGCCTCATCCATTGTATGAGTCAACGTTAGCATCTATGCGTCCGGAAATGTTGCCGGTTTATAGGAAGATAGTCGAGAATTATATGGAGGAAGGATGGGGGATATTTGATGCAGGAGAAGATCTTAACTGGGCGATTGCAGAAACAGACGCGTATTATGGGGATGGAAGTTCTGTTGTGCAGTTGTATGAAGAAGCTAAGAAACCTGTTTTATATCAGAATACCAGAGTGAAAAATTCTGTGGAAGAGGAAGTTGCGATTCCAATCTGGCCTTGTGCTTTTTGCGTGGACGGGGATGATATATGGTTTGTTCATGGGAAGATAAATGCATTAATGCATTATAATATGAGAGAGAATCATACTTACATTGTAGGAACGGTACCAGAAGAAAAAATGTTTCGGGAGATGTTATATTCTGCGGTCTATAAATGGAACGAAAAGATTTATCTGATTCCATGTTTTGCGAGGAAACTGATGGTTTACAACATCAAAGAAAACAAATTTACGGAAATTCTTATTCAAAATATTGAAAAATACAGCGAAAAAGGTTTATTTGAAAGAGCATATGCGAAGGGGAAATATTTATATTGTATTCCTTTTTTATATGAAGCAATCATAAAGATAAATATGGAAAGCGAAGAAATAGAATATACAGTAATTGGTAAGATGGGGGATATTTATATTACGGATGTTGCAAAGATTGAAAATAATATAGCAGCTATTAATGTTCATAATAATCAATTGCTCTTTTATAATATGGATACTTCTGTATTGGAAATTAAAAAATTGGATGAAGATAGGAAAAAGATAGTAGCGATTGCCAGTATGGGAGATTCTTTGTTTTTATTTAATAAAAGTTCACAAGCTCTTATTGAATTAAACATAAAAAATATGAGGGAAAGAGAATTTAATAAGATTCCCTATGAGGCAATTAAAATAACAACTATTTCTTCG
>Ga0137308_101268_pt1 | contig 26575 bp, 26 predicted proteins | sample Inofrocosms_June_FD_97181 | JGI IMG/M metagenome (GOLD analysis project Ga0137308, IMG submission 97181) | Mouse cecal microbial communities from Vienna, Austria - N-Acetylneuraminic and N-Acetylglucosamine D2O microcosms_June | ecosystem: Host-associated > Mammals > Digestive system > Large...
TGGCGAATCGTGCATAGACGCTTTGCCATGGGCCATAACGCTCTGGCAGCTGTCTCCATTGCGCTCCGCTGTGATTCATCCAAAGCATTCGTTGAGCATAGTCCGGTTGTCTTTTCTTGGGCGTCCTTTCTTCCCCGTGTATTCCGGCGGCAGCATTGGCTGAATTCGCTTCCATTGTTCATCTGTTACATCATAATTTTCATATTTTTCCATGCCCTTATCATACTACTCTTTTCCCTTTTGTGCATCTTTTATTTTTCAAACAAGTCCTAGTTCCATATCCCTCATTATATCTCTTTTTCGATAAATTTCAAATGCTGTTGCTCTGGGACACAACAAATCAGCGCTTGCATTCTGGGGGAAAATCCGATATAATGACCCGGTATGGAAATTGCCGGAGGAGTGCCGGACAACATAGAAAAAAGGTGTGATTAGTTTTGAAATACGATTTTGCAAGCATTGAACCCAAATGGCAGCAGCGTTGGGAAGAGGCAAAAGTCTACTCCGCCGCCAGCCGCAGCGATCAGCCCAAGTTTTTCGGCCTGGTGGAATTCCCGTATCCCTCCGGCCAGGGCCTCCATGTAGGCCACCCGAGGCCCTATACTGCTATGGACATCGTCACCCGGAAAAAGCGGATGGACGGTTATAATGTGCTTTTCCCCATCGGCTTCGACGCCTTCGGACTGCCGACGGAAAACTATGCCATCCAGAACCACGTCCATCCCGCCATTGTGACGAAAAACAATATCGCCCACTTTACCAGCCAACTGAAAATGCTGGGCTTCGGCTTCGACTGGGACCGTGTGGTGGATACCACCGACCCCAATTACTACAAATGGACCCAGTGGATTTTCCTCCAGCTCTATAAAAACGGCCTGGCCTATAAGGCCACCATGCCTGTGAACTGGTGTACCTCCTGCAAATGCGTGCTAGCAAACGAAGAGGTGGTGGAAGGCGTCTGCGAACGCTGCGGCAGCCCCGTCATCCGGAAGGAAAAGAGCCAGTGGATGCTGCGCATCACCCAATACGCCCAGCGGCTCATTGACGACCTGGACGAGTTGGACTTCATTGAGCGGGTAAAGATTCAGCAGAAGAATTGGATTGGCCGCTCCACCGGTGCGGAAGTTACCTTCCAGGCGGATACCGGAGACGAGATCATTGTCTTTACCACCCGGCCCGACACTCTTTTCGGCGCAACGTATATGGTGCTCTCGCCGGAGCACGAGCTGGTAAAAAAGTGGATGCCCCAGCTGAAAAATCAGGAGGAGATTGCAGCCTACCAGCGCGCCGCCGCTTCCAAGAGCGACTTGGAGCGGACAGAACTGAATAAGGAAAAAACCGGCGTTTGTCTGGACGGCGTGCAGGCAATCAATCCGGTCAATGGCCGGAAACTGCCCATCTATATTTCCGACTATGTCCTGTCCACCTACGGCACGGGGGCGATTATGGCGGTCCCGGCCCATGACGAGCGGGACTGGGAATTTGCAAAGAAGTACGGCTGTGAGATTATTGAGGTTGTATCCGGCGGGGAGGATGTGCAGAAGGCCGCCTTTACCGCTAAGGATGACACCGGCATTCTGGTCAACTCTGCGTTCCTCAACGGCCTCACTGTCAAGGACGCCATCCCCGTCATTACCAAGTGGCTGGAGGAGAAGGGGCTGGGCGAAGCGAAGGTCAACTATAAGCTGCGGGACTGGGTCTTCTCCCGCCAGCGCTACTGGGGCGAACCGATCCCTATGGTCTGGTGTGAGAAATGCGGTTGGCAGCCCCTGCCGGAGGACCAGCTGCCCCTGTTGCTGCCGGAGGTGGAGAGCTACGAGCCTACCGACGACGGCGAGAGTCCCCTGAGCAAAATGACCGGCTGGGTCAACACCACCTGTCCCTGCTGCGGCGGTCCGGCCCGCCGGGAGACTGACACCATGCCGCAATGGGCCGGTTCCAGCTGGTATTTCCTGCGGTATATGGACCCCAACAACGACAAGGCGCTGGCCTCTAAAGAGGCGTTGGACTACTGGTCCCCTATCGACTGGTACAACGGCGGTATGGAGCACACCACCCTGCATCTGCTCTACAGCCGGTTCTGGCACAAGTTCCTCTACGATATCGGCGTCGTCCCCACCAAGGAACCGTACCAGAAGCGGACCAGCCACGGTATGATTCTGGGCCTGAACCCCCACAGCTTCGCCAATTTGCCCGAAGAGGAGCAGAAAACGCTGCTGGAGGAGTGCGGCAGTGAGGCCGCTGCGCGGAAAAAGCTGGTGGAGAAGTACGGCGAGATGGCCGAGCATCCTATCGTGAAGATGTCCAAGTCCCTGGGCAATGTTGTCAATCCAGACGATGTGGTGGCGGAATTCGGCGCAGACACCATGCGGGTGTATATCATGTTCCTGGGCGATTTCGAGAAGGCCGCTCCCTGGCAGACCAACGCGGTGAAGGGCTGCAAAAGGTTTCTGGACCGTATCTGGAATCTGGCTGAGAGCTGCGGCGAGAGTCTGGAGTACACCCCCGCCAATGTAGCCGGCATCCATAAGACCATCAAGAAGGTGGCGGACGACATTGAGGCCATGAAGTTCAACACCGCCATTGCCGCCATGATGGCCCTGGTCAACGACTTCTATGCCAACGGCTGTTCCAAGGGCGATATGCGCACGCTGCTGCTGCTGCTCAGTCCCTTTGCGCCCCATATCAGCGAGGAGCTGTGGGAGATGCTGGGCTTTGCAGGGGAGACCGGTAAAATGATCTGTCAGATGTCCTGGCCCGTGTACGACGAGAGCAAGACGGTAGCTTCCACGGTGGATATGGCCGTGCAGGTCAAGGGTAAGCTGCGGGGTACCGTCACCGTGCCGGTGGACAGCGAGGAAGCGGCGGTCGTGGAGGCCGCACGGCAGGTAGATAAAGTCGCCCGCGCTCTGGAGGGCATGGAGATTGTCAAGGTCATCCATGTGAAAAACAAGCTGATAAATCTGATTATAAAGCCTGCGCAATAAGCAGAAATATGTATCGCCCCTATTCCAGAAAACGACTGGAATAGGGGCGGTTTTTGCCGCGCTTTCAGAGCATGTCCCTTTAGGGAATATTTTTCAGGTCGGCAATGGTGTCCAGCAGGCCGCACAGCTCTTCCCGCGTATACGTCTCCTTGCCGCTGCTCTGGATCAGACGCCGCAGATCGTAGAGCGCGGCTTTCTCAATCACTCTGTAGTCCCGTTCTGTCAGGGAGAAGCCGCCATCCTGCCGAACGGCTGCGCTGTCAGCATATTCAGACAGCTTCCCTGCTCCGTGAAACAGTTTTTTATCCTGAATGCCGCAGGCACAGAGCTGCAAAAGCAAAAAACAGGATAACAGAAGTGAAACAAATCTTTGCATTTTACCAGACCCTTTCAAGAATTTAACTATGTAGACATAAAATAGCCTATATAATTTATTCAAGTATACCATACTAGCCTATATAATTCAAGCAAAATTTAATTGTATAGGCGGTGGCAAGTTGAATTATTACGAAATTGGTCAGAGAATCCGCAGATTCCGAAAAATACAGAGTTTATCCCAGGAACAGCTGGCGGAGCGAGTCAATATCTCAACGACGCATATGAGCCATATTGAGACAGGCAATACCAAATTAAGCCTGCCGGTGCTGGTTCATATCGCGCAGGCGCTGCACACAACCACAGATGAACTGCTATTCGATTCCTACCATTTTCAAAAGGAATCCGCGCTGCACGAAATCCAGACGGTGCTGGATGCCTGCTCACCACCGCAGGCCAAAATTATTTCGGAAATTGTCAAGAGCGCTAAAATTGCAATGGATAAATATAATTGACGCTCTTATCCAATTAAAGGTTTTCGTAAGAAACCAATTCGCTCACCGGGATTCGCGTCTGACTTTGCCGCTCCAGACCGGCAGGGAGAGCAAACTCCCGGCGCAGAACATTGTAACGGCGCAATTTACAGAAATGTGTACTTTCCTGTAAATTGCGCCGCTATTTTACTTTGACTACATTTTATCAGAAAACACTTGATTTTGCAAGACTTTTCTGAAGAAAATTTTCATCAAAAATACCTTACAGGAAAGTACACATTATTACTAAAAAGTGGTCTCCAATGAGAGCCAGGCTCATTTTACGAAGTATTTTCAACAGCTGCGTCGCGAGGGGGGCGGTGAGATGGCAGTCAAGGACGGGATATCGGCAGAGAAGGCCCGGCTGACAGAAAAAAAGCGTACATATTTATGCGTCAAGCGGGCGCAGGACTTTGTACTGTCGGCGTTAGCTTTGGCGCTGCTCTCCCCGCTACTGTTGCTGATTGCTCTGGCGGTAGTAATCGACGATCCCCAAGGCGGTCCCGTTTTTTTCACAAATCCGCTGCGGCAAAGACGGAAAGCCGTTCCGCCTCTATAAGTTCCGAGATCGCGTATTACCCGTTTCGGACGTTTTTTACGCTCTGCCGGTTTGGACGAACTCCCCCAACAGGAGCAGAGCTGGCTGCTGGACTGGAAACTGATTTTTCAGACCGTCTGAGCTTGTGTTCCGCAGAGAGGGGATGTAGCCGCGCTGTATGTGAATCCCTGTGGACCATAATGATGAAAGAGGGCGTTTGTGTGAAAATTGGACGATTACAGAGGAACTTTCCTACCGAGAAAGAAATCCGTGCAGCCGCTCTGAAAACAACTGCCGGCTTTTATTTTCAAATCCTGTGCCACCGCAGGTCCAAAAGATTACGGGTCCTTGCGTACGCTGACGAGGAGCGGTACCGCCTTGACTGCGGGGACTATTTCACGGTCTGCTTCAGTCACGGACATATCCCGTACAGAAAGCTGCGGAAATATGTAGAAGCAGGGATTTGGCTCCAGGAGCATCCCCAGCAGCCTTTTGTATACAGACGCCTACGGGGCGAGGAGGTTTGCGTATGCAGAAAAAAGCGGGCGGGACAGTCAAAACCGCCAGCCCAAGACGGCGCAGATGGAAACTCCTATGCGGACTTCTGAAGGCCGTGTATACCGGCGGCGTTTACTGAGGTGAATGGAATGATATTTGTAACAGTCGGGTCGCAGAAGTTTCCCTTTGACCGTCTGATTAAAAAGTAGACCAGATGGTCCGCGAACAGCTGCTTGCGGAGGAGGTATTCATCCAGACCGGCGCCAGCAGGCATGTCCCCGCCTGCCGCCGCCAGGCATTCTGCGAGCCGGAGCTTTTTGCCGAATGGATGGAAAACTGCACAGTCCTCATCACTCACGGCGGCGCGGGCACGATGGTGGACGCCGTGAAGCGGGGAAAGAAGACGGTAGTCGTTCCCCGGCTGGCCCGATACGGGGAGCATGTGGATGACCACTGAGGTCCTGGGGGACCTCAACGCCCACAGCTTTCAGGCATTTCACTCCAATACGGATACATTCCTGGCGTCCCTGGACGGATATATCCGCTCGCTGTAGACAGGAGGGCTTGATGAAGATTTTGCAAATTGGTCCTAGCGAGAGCCGCGCCCACGGCGGGATGTCCCAGGTCATCCGGGACATCCGGGAGAGCGAGGTCCTGGGCCGGGAATTTGAGATCAGCAGCTTTCCCTCGTACATAGACGGGAGCCTGCCTGTCCGCCTGCTGTACTCCATTTGCGGCTATATCCGCTTTTTAACGTGCTTCCGGAAATACAGCCTGTTCCACATCCATACGGCGGCGCGGGGCAGTACGTTCCGCAAAAACATCTACTTGCGGGCGATAAAAAGGGCGGGGAAAAAAGCGGTGGTCCATATCCACGGCGCGGAATATCTGGTGTTTTATGATGGGCTGGATGACCGCAGGCAGAGGATTGCAGATAATTTTTTCCAACAGGCGGACCTGGTACTTGCCATGTCCGGAAGCTGGAAGCGGGAGCTGGAGAGCCGGTTTTCCATGCGGGCCTGCGAGACGCTGTATAACGGGATCGACACGGCGCGGTACCGGGAGGCGGTCTCGGACCCGGAGGCGCACCGGAACTCGTTTCTGATGCTGGGCAGGCTGGGCGTACGGAAGGGGACCTATGCCCTCATCCTTGCCGTGGAGCTGGCTGTCCGGCAGAATCCGTCGCTGTCCGTCTGCCTGGCGGGAGACGGCGAGGTGGAGGAGGTCCGGGCCTTGGTGGCGGAGAAGGGGCTGGAACAGAACATCTCTGTGCCGGGCTGGATCGACGGAGGGGAAAAGCTGCGGCGGCTGCGGGACGCCGCCACTCTGGTTCTACCCTCCTATCACGAGGGACTGCCGATGGCGATTCTGGAGGGAATGGCGGCGGGCAAGGCCATTATCAGCGCCGATGTGGGCGCGATTCCGGAGGTGGTCGGGGAGGAAAACGGCATCCTGATAAAGCCCGGCGACATTTCCGCGCTGGCGGACGCGCTGCTGCGGTGCAGCGGCGATGGGGCGACGCTCAGGCGCATGTCGGAAAAGAACCGGGAAAAAATGGAACAGAGCTTCAGCGTCCGCCGGATGCACGAGCGTCTGGCGGAGTTTTACAGGCAGGTCATGGAGTGAGGAGGCGGGGATGGAAAAACCGTTGATCAGCGTGGTCGTACCCGTGTATAACGTGGAGGACTATTTGCGGGAGCGCGTCACTGCCGCCGCCAGGGGCATGACATGGCTGCTGTGCCGTGCGCTTGGCGGAGGTTTGGGGCCGTTTTTGCTGAAGGGATTGCTCTGTGCCGCGGTTCCCAACGCGGCGTATCCGCTGGTCTACCGGCAGAGAGAGGAGCTGCTGTTTTTCAAAAGTGCGGCAGCGGGGTTTGTGGGAAAATATTTGCAATATGAAAAAAGGGTTCACGGCATCCGTGAACCCTTTTGCGCGTGCAGCAGGCCATTTCTGCGGCTCCTATTAGAAGCTCTCAATCAGTTCCCGGTCCATCCGCCGGAGGATTTCACAGGCCAGTTTCACGCCGTTATCAAAGTCTGCATAGGCGGACATGCCATAGTGGGTATGGGCATACCGGACCGGCACGCCGATGACAATGGCGGGGACCCCTCTGCCGGTAAGATGGATGACCGCGCCGTTGGTGGACCCGGCAGCTCTGACCGCCTCCTGAACGGGAATGTCCAGCTTCTCCGCCAAATCCAGGGCATACCGCTGGTATCTGGGATTGGTAATCATACGGGCGTCCACATGCCGGAGCATAGGTCCACGCTTGATGGCGGTCTGGACCATGTAGGGCTCCACGCAGGTGTCGTCCGCCGGACAGCCCTCGAAAATGATGGCAATGTCGGGCTGGATAACCTGGGCGGTCACGGTGGCGCCGCGGGTCCCCACCTCCTCCTGGGCGGCGCAGGCGCCCACCACGTCTACATGCAGCTCCTCGCCCCGCAGTACGTCCAGGGTCTTCACAATGGACGCGCAGCCTAAACGACAGTCAAAGCTCTTGCCCACCATGAGGTCGCTCTTTTCCGAGTAGGTGAAGGTCACGTCCGGCGTCACCGGCTCGCCGATGCGCACGCCGAAGACCTCCGCCGCCTCCTGCTGGGAGGTCGCGCCCACGTCCACGGTGATGCTGCTGATCTCCAGCGGCGCGTTCCGCTCCTGCTGGCTCATGAAGTGGGGGGGCTTGCTGGCGGTGAGGCCGGGGATATATGCCCCCTCCCGGTTCCGTACCCAAACCTTGTGGGCGGGGACGTTGTGGCTGACCCACCCGCCCAGAGGGATGATCCGCAGGGTTCCGTTGGGACAGATGGCCTGGACCATAAAGCCCACCTCGTCGCTGTGGGCGTCCAGCTGCACCACAGGCCGGTTTCCCTTGTTCTCCTTCCGGCGGATAAACAGGTTCCGCATACGGTCTGTCTCCGTCTCCCCAAGCTCTCTGGCATAGGGAAGAATCGCGTTCACCACTTCGTCTTCAAAACCCGGCGCGCCGTTGGCGTTGGAGATGGCGGCGATCATCTCCAGGGTCTGTTCTTTATTCATCATCTTCTTGTTTTCCTCCTTCTCAGCTCAACTGGACCTTCTTGAATTCCTCCATAAAGTCCGCAATGTAGTCCGCGCAGGTCTGGAGCATCTCCCGGCCCCACTCCTCGGTGGCGGTATTGGGGTGGTCCGGCCCAATCCAGCCGCTGTCGGTGACGTGGGGAGTGCTGCGCATAATGTCCACAGACACGCCCTTGTATTCCACAGAGCGGAATCCGGTGGCCTTCAGCTTGTCGGTCAGGTCAAAGAGCTTCAGCTCCCCGCCGATCTCGCTCTTGTCCACCAGAGACGGGTCGATGCCCAGAATAGCCGCAGTCTCCTCGCCGCCGCCGTGGCCGCCCTTCCACGCCGGGTTCATATCCCAGGCCATCAGCCACCAGTTGAGGGCCGCTACCAGACAGCCCCGCTTTTCAAACTCCAGGCCCAGCCGCTCAATCATCTTGATATTGCCGCCGTGCCCGTTGAGGAAGACGAACTTCCGTGCGCCGTGATTGTAAAGGCTCTCAAAAATCTGCTTGCAGAAGAGATAGAGAATCTCGTTGTCGATATCAATGGTGCCGGGGTAGGGCGCCAGGCTCTGGCAAGCGCCGAAGGGGATGGTGGGGACAATGAGCACATCGCTCTTTTGTTCAATCTTCTCCAGCAGATGCTCAGGGATAATGGTATCCGTACCCAGCGGCATATGCCGGCCATGGCTCTCAATGCTGCCGATGCTCAGCAGCGCCATATCGCTCTTTTCAAAGTAGGTCTGGACCTGGGGCCAGGTCATGTGGGAAAGTCTCATGTTGCAATCTCCTCCATAAAAGCCGGGCTGCCGGCGGAAAGCCAGCAGCCCGAAAAATGATTGTTGGTTACTGGGCGACTTTGACAGTATGCAGATTGTGATAGCCGTTGGGGTCCATGACAAAGCCCTCCACGCCATTGCTGGCGCCTACGTTGATGGCGTTGTAGAAGACGGGGGCGTTGTTGTGAATCTCATCCAGCTTGATCGCCAGCTGCTGATAGAGATCCTTGCGGGCGGCCTCGTCGCTGGTGGAACGGGCGTCTTCAATCAGCTTGTCCACCTCCGGGTCGCCGATGAAGCTGCGGTTGCCGGGCGCGCCCTGCTGGCTGGAGTGCTCCAGGGAGTAGTAGCTGTAATCGGCATCGGCGCTGGAGGTGGTCCAGCCGAAGTAGCCCATGTCGTGCTCGCCGGCGCTGGTACGGCTGATATAGCTGCCGAACTCCAGGACCTCGACAGAGCACTCAACGCCGATCTGACGGAGCATCTCCTGGATTGCCTGGCACATCTCTATGCGGGACTGGTTGTCGTTGACCCACAGGGAGGTGGTAAAGCCGTTGGCATAGCCGGCCTCGGCCAGCAGCTCCTTGGCCCGCTCAGGGTTGTACTCGGTCACGCCGGTGGAGTAGTAGCCGAACACGCCGGGGGCAATGATGGCGTCGGCTGGCTCGCCTACGCCGTTATTGAGGGTGTCGATGATAAGCTGACGGTCAATCGCCATGTCGATGGCCTCGCGGACCTTGGGGTTGTCGAAGGGGGCCTTGTTCATGTTCATAGAGATATACCAGCAGGTGAGAGAGGGAACCACGTAGGCGGTGAGATCGGGGTTTTCTTCCACCTTAGGCACGTCGTTGACAGCCAGGTCATAGGCCAGGTCGATCTCGCCGGTCTCCAGGGCGATGGAACGCTGGGAGGTCTCAGGAATAACCCGCATAATGAGGTTCTGGGTTTCCGCCTTGCCGGCGTAGTAGCCGTCAAAAGCCTCCATGGTCACATGGTCGCCCTGCTTCCACTCCACGAACTTGTAAGGACCGGAACCAACAGGATTGAGGATGAAATGCTCCTCATCCGCCTCCACCACGGCCTGGGGTACGATGGCCGCAAAGGGGATGGCCAGGTTGCGCAGGGCGGGGGCGTAGGGGTTCTTGGTCTTGATGGTGACGGTGCCGTCGCCGTTGTCAGTAATCGTGTCAATAAAGTCCACGATATAGGAGACAGCGGCGGAGTTGATGGCCCGCTCCAGGGAGAACTTGACGTCGGCAGGGGTCAGGTCGCTGCCGTCGTGGAACTTGATGCCCTCGCGGATTTTGAAGACATAGGTCAGCTCGTCGGTCTGCTCCCAGCTCTCAGCGATCTGGGGAACCAGCTCATTGGTCTCCGGGTCCACAACCAGCAGGGTGTCGAAAATCTGGCAGGTGACTTCCACCGCTGGAGTCTCCTTGCCCTGATGGGGGTCCAGACTGGTCACGTCGGCGCCCTGCGCCCAGACGAGGGTGTCCTTGTAGCCCGCAGGGGCTGCGGAACCGGAATCTCCGGCGCTGCCGGAGGCTGCGCCGCCTCCATTGCCCGCGTTGCCGCCTCCATTGCCGCCGCAGGCGGCGAGGGAGAGGATGCTCAGCATAACCAGCGCAAGCGCCAGGATGCGTGTGGGACGCTTTTTCATGTTTTTTCCTCCATTTTCTGAATGTTGTGTCTTGCTGTCTATCATAACCCCAGGGCGGCTGGACCGCAGCGGGGCTGTGACCTTAAAGCTCGCCTCTCTGCAGGCGCAGGCAGGTGACAAAGTGGCCGGGCTCCTGCTCAGTCAGCTTCATGTCCTGCTGGGTACAGGCGGCGGTGGCGTGGGGGCACCGCTTGGCGAAGCGGCAGCCCTTTTCCGGGTTCACCGGAGAGGTGATCTCCCCCTTCATGGTGATCCGGCTCATGGGACGGTCCGGGTCCGGCACGGGGATGGCGGAGAGCAGCGCCTGGGTGTAGGGGTGCATAGGCTTCTCGAATAGCTTCTCCGCCGGGGCCTTCTCCACCATCTGGCCCAGATACATGACCAGAATGTCGTTGGAGATATACTTGACCACAGACAGGTCGTGGGTGATAAAGAGGTAGGTCAGGTCCAGCTCATCCTGCAAATCCTGCATCAGATTGAGGATCTGGGCCTGAATGGACACGTCCAGGGCGGACACCGGTTCGTCGCAGACCACAAACTTGGGATTCAGGGCCAGCGCGCGGGCGATACCGATGCGCTGGCGGCGGCCTCCGTCCAGCTCGTGGGGATAGGTGTTGATGAGGCGTTGGGCCAGACCGGCCATGTCCATAATTTCCCGCACCCGCTTGTTAATGCCCTCCTTGTCCCGGCGGTTATAGAGCTTCTGGACAATGAGGGGGGCGGCAATCGCTTCGCTGACGGTCATGCGGGGGTTGAGGGAGGCAAAGGGGTCCTGGAAGATGATCTGCATCTCCCGGCGCAGCTCCTTCATCTCCTGGGCGCTCAGGGCCAGCACGTCCCGGCCCTGGAAGAACACCTTGCCGCCGGTGGGTTCGTGGAGGCGCAGGATAGCCCGGCCCATGGTGGACTTTCCGCAGCCGGACTCGCCTACCACGCCCAGGGTTTTGCCCGCATGGATGGTAAAACTGACGTCGTCCACCGCATGGAGCATTCCGTCCGGTACAGGGAAGTATTTTTGCAGGTGTTCAACCCGTAAAATCTCAGCCATGGCGCTTCACCTCCCTGTCCTCATAGCGGAAGCAGCGGGCCTTGTGGCCGTCCTCCATCTCCAGCAGCCGGGGGGATTCTGTCCGGCAGCGGTCTGTGGCGTATTTGCAGCGGTCAACGAACTTGCAGCCCTTGGGCAAGGCGGTGGGGTCCGGCATCATGCCCTCGATAGCGGCCAGACGCTGGGCGTTGGCCTCCAGGCTGGGAACAGAGCCGAAAAGCCCCTCCGTATAGGGGTGCAGTACGTTCTTGTACACCTGGCGCAGCGTGCCGTATTCCACAATCTCACCGGCGTAGATGATGGCTACGCTGTCGCAGTTCTGGGCCACTACGCCCAAATCATGGGTGATGAGCAGCATGGCCGTGTTGCTCTTGCGCTTGAGGGCGTGTATCATCTCCAGCACCTGGGCCTGAATGGTCACGTCCAGGGCGGTGGTCGGCTCGTCGGCAATGAGGAGCCGGGGTTCGCCGGCCAGGGCGATGGCGATCACCACCCGCTGCTTCATGCCGCCAGAGAACTGGTGGGGGTAGTCGCCGTAGCGGGTGGAGGTGATGCCCACCATCTCCATCATGTTCTCGGCGTGCTTTTTCGTGTCCTGGCGGGACATCTCCGGGTGGTGGGTCATGATCACCTCCCGAATTTGGTCCCCTACGGTCATAACAGGGTTGAGGCTGGTCATGGGGTCCTGGAAGATCATGGAGATCTGGCGGCCCCGGTACTTGCGCATCTCCTTCGCCGGCAGACGCAGCAGGTCCGTCCCATCGAAGAGGATCTGGCCGGAGACAATCTTTCCCGGCGGGTCGGGGATCAGACGCATAATGCCGCGGGCCAGGGTGGTCTTGCCTGCGCCGGTCTCCCCCACCAGACCCAGGGTTTCCCCTTGGCGCAGGGTGACGTTCGCATGGGTCAGGGCCTGGACCACGCCGTCCTCCGTGGCGTAGATGATGCTTAAATCCTTAACTTCCAACAGAAATTCTGACATATTAAAGCGGTCCCTCCTTTACTACAGCGTGGTCGGATCAATCCTTCAGTCTGGGGTCCAGCGCGTCCCGCAGGCCGTCGCCCATCAGGTTCAGCGCCAGAATGGTCAGCATGATGCCCAGGCCCGGAATGACCGTGACATGCCAGGCGTCGCGGATATAGGTCCGGGCATTGGAGAGCATGGCGCCCCACTCCGGCGTGGGCGGCTGGATGCCCAGGCCCAGGAAGGACAGACCGGCGATGGAGAGAATCGCGCCTGCCAAACCCACCGTGGCTTGGACGATGATGGGGGCCATGGCGTTGGGGATGATGTACTTGAAGATGATCTCCCCGTCGTGGCAGCCGATGGCACGGGCCGCGTCAATGAATTCCTGGTCCTTCACCGTCAGCACGGAGGCGCGCACCGTGCGGGCAAAGGTAGGCACATAAGATATGGCAATGGCAATGAGCACGTTGACCAGGCTGGTACCCAGCGCCGCCACAATGGCGGTGGCCAGCAGCATGGAGGGGATGGCCAGCAGGATGTCCATGCACCGCATGATTACACCGTCCACGGCCTTGCCGTAGTATCCGGATACGGCCCCCAGGATGCCCCCTACAATAAGGGAAATAATAATGGACATACTGCCCATGAACAGGGAGTAGCGTACTGCCCAGATCATCCGCAGCAGCATGTCCCGGCCAAATTCATCCTGACCGAAGATGTGCTCCATACTGGGGCCCTTCAGCCGGCTGGTCAGGTCCTGGTTGATGACGTAGTTTTGATAGAACTCGTTGCCTGTGGCAAAATCTATGACCAGAGTGGCAATGGCAATAACAATCAGGGCCGCAAAGAACGCCAGACCAATCATGGCGGACTTGTTCTTCTTAAACCGCCTCCAGGCTTCCTGCCACAGAGATCTCTGTTGTTTCCCGGTCTTTTCTGCCTTCATCCTGTTCACCGTCCTTTCTTATAGAGCGATTTGATACGGGGGTCTACGAAGGCATAGATGATATCCACCACCAGATTGACAATCGTAAACATGGTGGCCAGGAACACCACGCAGCCCAGGACCATGGGGATGTCCTTGGATTTGATGTTCTCCACCATCAGGCGGCCCAGGCCGGGCCAGGAGAACACGGTCTCCGTCAGCATCGCGCCGCCCAGAAGGGTACCGAACTGGAGGCCCACGGCGGTGATAATGGGAATGAGGGCGTTGCGCAGCATGTGCTGGTAGGTTACTGTCCGCTCATCCACACCCTTGGAGCGGGCGGTGGAGATATAGTCCTGCCGGATTACCTCCAGCATGGACGAGCGGGTCATGCGGGCGATGGTACCCGCCGAGCCGGTACCCAGGGTCAGCGCGGGCAGAACCAGACTCTGCAGCAGGGGAACGAAGCCCTCGCCCATACCCTGAGAGGGCAGCCACCCCAGTTTCAGGGCAAACAGCATGACCACCAGCAGGCCGAACCAGAAGTTGGGCATGGATACGCCGATGAGGGACAGCACCATGGAGATATTGTCGATGACGGTGTTCTGCTTTTTCGCGGACAAGATCCCCAGCGGTATGCCGATAAGCAGCGCCACCAGGATGCCCGCTATAGCCAGCACAACTGTGTTGGGGAACCGGTCGATCACCTGGTCCCAGACGGATATGCTGTTGCGGTAGGATACGCCCATGTCGCCCCGGAGCAGGTCTTTCATATAGTTGAAGTACCGGACCAGAAGCGGGTCGTTCAGACCCAGTTCCTCCCGCTTCATCTCCAGAGCCTCCGCCGTGGCCTGTTCACCCAGGATCATGGCCGCGGGGTCGCCGGGCGACAGATTCAGGATAAAGAACACAATGAACGTGACGCCTAAAATGACCGGGATCAGCATCAGCAGCCGCTTCAGGATATACTTGTGCATGTAGTTTCCTCCCTTTTCCTCCTTATTCAAACTGAACTTGGTCAAATAGCTGCATATCAACCTGGTGTGATCGCAGCAAATTTGGTTCATTATACTATGCTGCACACCGGTTTGTCAACAATTTTGATTTTTTGTCAACAAAAAATTTTTAGCCGCTTTGTTGACATAGTTCCATATTGGGAGTACAATTATCATCGAAACTGTGCGCCCGCAGTACAAGACTTTGAGAGGGGAATGGAAATATGAGGAAAATTGGCGGTTCCTTTGACATAGAATGCACACTGGAACAGGACAACGGGTACTTTGGAGCTCTCTGCCCTCCCGACGGCGGCCTACGCTTTATGATGTCCGGCAGGTGCGGCATTTACTACTGTCTGGAGGATATTCAGGCCGCAGATCAAAAGCGGGTGGCCTATGTCCCCCGCTACACCTGTGAGACAGTGCTGGCCCCCTTTGTCAAGGCCGGCTATCAGCTCCGTTTTTACGGCGTGGACCGGGAAATGCGCTGCCGTTTTGACCCGGCGGAGCTGGACAGCATCAGCGTGCTGTCCCTGTGCGGCTACTTCGGCTTCTGCAATTATGACCGGGATTTTGTCCGGGCCTGCCGGGAGCGCGGGGTGGTGATCCTGGAGGACGCCACCCACTCCCTTTTTTCCAGCGGCGGCATTGACCCGTTGTGCGACTACGCTGCCGGCAGCTTCCGCAAGTGGATGGGCGTCAGCTGCGGCGGCTTCGCTTTGAAACGGAGCGGCGCTTTTGACGCTACGCCTCTCCCGCCCCACCAGCGCCATCTGGAGCTGCGCCGGGCGTATCTGGGTCCTGCTGGGGACGGCGCTTTCTGGGAGGGCGAGATGCTTCTGCGCCAAATTTTTGACAGCTACGGCGGGGACCCCCAGTCGGAGTATGTCATGCGCCATGCGGACCTGGAGCGGATTTGCCGCCGCCGCCGGGAAAATTATGCCGCTCTTCTGTCTAGTCTCCCTGGGGAGACCCGCGGCTTCCGTCCGGTATTTCCGACACTCCCGGAGGGAACCGTTCCCTGCAACTTTACCGTCTATGCCGACATCCGGGACCACTTCCAGGCATATCTGGCCGGGCATGGAATCCGTTCCTCTACCTTCTGGCCCCTCGGCCCCCTGGTAAGTCTGGACGGCTGCCCAGACGAACAGTACATTTATGAGCATGTGATTTCCATCCCCTGCGACCAGCGTCTGGATGGGGAAGACATGGCGTATACGGCTTCCGTCCTTGCCTCTTATGAGCCGCCTCACTGCGGCGGCTGATGGGGGGCGTATGACGAAAAAAAGCGATGAGAACCGGCAGACCTGTTCCCAGAAGGCGCTTGTCTATCTCCGGGAGCAGATTATTAACGGGAACCTTCTACCGCAGGAGAAGCTGGTGGAGAGTGAGCTGGCCGGTATTCTGGGTATCAGCCGTGGTCCCGTGCGGGACGCCCTGAAGCAGCTGGCTATCGAAGGCCTGGTGGACTATCAGCCCAACAGAGGCTGCACCGTGGCCCTGCTGTCCCCTAGAGATGCCTATGAGGTGTTCTTTCTCCGGGGGAGTCTGGAAAAGCTGGCCCTCCAACGTTCTGGCTGCCATATAGGGAGCCATGGGATTTTCTTAATGGAGGCAGCCCTGGAGGAGATCCGCGCCTTGGCCGGGACCGGCAACACGCTGAAGGAGGTCAACGCCGACGAGCGGTTCCATCGGGAAATTATCCAGTCCGGACAGATGAGCCGGCTGGTCCAGATGTGGGAGCTGCTCAGCCCTCTTAATGGAGCTATGTTCCTGACTGTACAGGATGCGAACCAAAATGTACCCGGTTATGTCCGGGATTTGGTTTCCCCGCACGAGCGCATCCTGGAGGTTATCAAGCAGGGGAATCTGGAGGCGGCTTGCCAGGCGCTGGACAAACATTACACTGGCGCTGGCGAACGCATTTACCATCAGTCCCTGTTGAAGGAAATTAACCGCCGGTAGTCCGGCAGCAGGGCCAGACAGTCCTTACAGCTATGCTTTGCAGAGTGATGAGAAGATGAAAACAGCAGCGGCATTGAATCGTCAGATTCAAGCCGCTGCTGTTTGCTTGTCTATCAGTTTAACACAATTTCATGAATCGCCTCGATCAGATCAACGGCCTCTCCACGGTTTACCAGAGCCACGCTCTCTCCATCTACCACCGCGAGGCAATGGGTTCCATCATACCGGTACAGCCGAATCGAAACTGTCGGAAAATGCTCATTGCCAAGGTGGACGGTCAGGCCGATTTCTTCTTTCTGAGAGGGCTTTTCGCTGGTGAACTCGTCCGCGCGCAGAGCCTCCAAAGTCTCTTTGAGGTCATCAATTTCCAATTCCTCCTCTTGGCAGGACCAAGTGCGCTCCTTTCTCTTTTCCTCCGAAGTCAGGGTATAGGAGTCCCCATCCAGAGAAATGTCGATCTGCCGGACATCCGCAAAGTCTGCGGTGAATACCTCCAGATGCCGGAGGCCGTCATAGGATGCGGCCATCAGATCCTTGTACTGGTCGGAGGAGATCTGATAGATGATGGAGGACTGGTCTACCCGCAGATAGGCCGTGACCGTCTCATCCTCACTATCATCCTCATCGGACGTTTTCTTGCTCTCTTTTGGATCACGGCTGATATGCAGAATAAACACTTCTTCCGTTTCCTCGTCTTTTGGCGTATACTCCACAGTGACCGTCAGCTCCGGTGTATCCAGGCCGTAGGTGGTCAGCTCCTCGTCCGTCACGTTGTAGGCGACATAGTTGGTCGGATTCAAATTTGAGATTTTACGCAGATAGCTGTCTACCCGATCCGTATCCAGAGGCAGGGATTTTTCGCCGCGCCGGGTAAAGTAGACATCCTCGGCGCAGTAGGTATTGGAGCTGTCCTCCTCGTAGGAAACAGAATAATCCTGCGCGCCGGAGAATTGAATACTGGTCGCCTGATCGAAGGACGGCATTTTATCGTGCTGGATCATATCGCTGAGAACAGCGTCAAACTTATCCAGCGGGTCGTTCTGAACCAGGTAGACGTTCCCGTCTCCGATGGAGGCGTACCGCTGGGAATCCATCTTGCTGAAGTCTCCCAGCTTAATCTCATAAGACTGTTCCTCCGTGGTCAAGCGAATGGTACACACGGGGTTGTCCAGTCCGTACTGCCCAAAATCCTCTGCCTCCTCAATGACAAAAGCCGCGCTGAGAGGCTGGAATTGCTCCAGCAGTTCGTTGATTTTGTCCTCGCTCACCGGAAAATTCTCGTCCTCGTCATAAAGCCATGTCTCATCCTTGTGAAACGCCAAAGTTTCTCCCTTGTGTTCCCAGGAGAGGGCTTGAACGGAGTCGCTGGACAGCTCCAGAATCGGTTCGCCGCTGTTCTTGATCTGTTCTTTGTGCTCTGCTATCTGAGTGACCGCAAGGGTGGCGATGCAGGCCACAACGAAAACTCCCAGCAGAATATAAAGTTTTTTAGACCGGCTCATTTTGCAGCCTCCTTCTTCTCAATGCTACCACAACACCGATACCCAGATACGCCAGCGGGAATACGCCGATCATCAACACCTTCAGCAGAGAAGCGGTGGAATCACTGATCGTGAGATAGTTGTAATTCAGCGACTTGCTGCGGATCGCCATAGCCTCTGTCTCGCCGATCAGGGAGGACAGGGCGTTCATGCTCAGGTTGGCGTTGGCCCCGGAGGAAACCGCGTTGTGCATATCATTTAGGAATTGGGAAGATGTGAACCAAACGATCTGCCCTTCACCGGCAGTGTCGATGGAGACGGCCAAGGCAAAGGGGCCGTCAATGTCCCCATCTTCCTTCTCATAATCTGTCATGTCGTAGCCGTCCAGCTTGCTGAACGCGGCATCGGAGGTGGTAAGCAGGGTTGTTACCCGCTCAGAATCTTCCGGAACCGTCAGGCCCAGGGAGATGGGCATGGTGGGATAGTAGTTTTCGTCCATCAGGGAATCTGTAATGGCATGGCTGTTCATATCAGGCAGCAGGGATAGCGGGCCTTGGAAGGAATAGTGTTCCCGGTCCGGCTCCACCACCACGCCCTCATTGGCCTCCACGCCGTAGTCCGCCAGCAGGCTATAGAGATTGTCCAGATCGCTGTCAGGCACAGGTCCGGCTGCTACAAACAGCTTGCCGCCCTCCGAGGCATAGTCCGCCAGCAGATCCCGCTCCTCCTGGGAGATGTCGCTGGACGGAGCGTAGATCATTACACAGTCCGCGTCCTCCGGGATGGCGTCCACCGTCAGCAGGGAGAGGGATTCCGTTTCCATGTTTTCCTTTTCGATCTGATCCCGGAAGGAGGCGGGAAGCTCGGCCTCCCCGTGGCCCTCCAGAATGTAAATCTTGGGCAGCTCCTCGGTGGTCACGTAGTCGATGGCGGAGGTGATGGCGCCCTCACCGTCAAAGGAGGCGCTGTAAGAGTAGGAGTAAATATCTGGTTCCTGCACAAAGATGTCGTTATAGCCGATAAAGCGGCTGCGTTCACCACACTCCACGATGAGGCTGTTGTTCTGGACGGTTTCATCGGTATATTGTTCCGCAAAGGTGGGATAGACGTCCGGGTTCTTTTTCACCACCTCAATGTGGTCGGAGAGACTGTCATACTTGCTCAACAGGTTTTCAATGACCTGGTTTTCCTCGCCGGACTGCACCACCCAATAGATGGTCACATCCTGATCCAGGGCATTGACCACCACTTTGGTGTTGCTGGTGATGGAGTAGAGCTTGGAGGCGCTGATGTCGTACTTGGTGGCAGCGGGAGGCAGAGCGGAGGCAAAGATGTTGACCACCACCAAAATGGCCAGCACCACCGCGGAGATCGCCAGAGCGTAGGAGCCGCCGCGAAAAGCGTTTCGGTTTTTCATCAGTTGTACCTCCGTTTCTCCAGCGATTGGACAGACAGGAACAGGAAAAACACGACCACGCTGGCGTAGTAAACAACGGAGGTCATATCAAAAACGCCGTTGACAAAGCCGGTAAAGCGGTCAAACAGGGACAGCTTGGTCATCAAGGCAGGCAGCAGGCCCTCGAATTTCGTGTTGTCCATAAAGACAGCGATGGCAATGGCCGCTATTAAGACAAAGCAGACAGCGTAAGCCAGATTTTCGTTTTTGGTCAGATATTTGATCACCGCGCCCAAGGCCAGAACGAGTACGCACAGCGCGACAATAGAACCGACAACCGTAGAGGAAACGTATTCCGAGAGGCTCACGCTGTAATAGTTCAGCAGGATCACCGCGATCCCGATCCCGGCAGCGAAGCCCTGGTTGTCCGTCAGGGAGGAAATGAACACCCCCAACGCGATCAGCGCAGCGCCCATGAGAAAGAACGCCAGAATGGAGCCGTAAGAGGTCAGCAGATACACATCCCCAAATCGGGAGAAGATCAGGGGATAAACCGCAATCACGCACAGCGGAATCAGATAAACCGCCAGCAGCGCCAGATACTTGCCAACAATCACCTGGGTGGTGGTGATGGGAAGGGCGTATAAAAGCTGGTCGGTCCTCTGCTTGCGCTCCTCCGCAATGACCCGCATGGTCAGGATGGGAACGATGACAGCAAGAACGATGCTGAAATAGCTGAGGGCAAATTCAAAGTTGCTTACCGCTGCCTGGAGATTGTAGCGCAGCGCACCCAGCCCCACCGCCAGGAGCAGCCCCGCGCCGAATACATAGGCCGTCAGGGAGTGGAAATAGTTCTTTAATTCGTGCTTCAATACGGCTGTCATTCCTCCGGCGCCTCACTTTCCACAGGTTCTCCTTCCACCACAGGCTGTTCCGGGGCGGCGGCATCGTTGTCCGCCAGCTCCAGGAAGATGTCCTCCAGGTTGGCCTTCTTCACGGCCAGCTCCAGCAGAGTATTCCCGCTGGCGGCAAAAGCTGAAAATACAGCGCGGGAGAGCTGATAGACATCGCTGAGGTCGGTTTTAATACGAGCGGTCACAAGGCCGGAATCTGGTTCCTCAAATGACAGTTCCGTGATATTGCTGATGCCCTCCAAAAGGGTCCGCACCTCACTGGCGGGAGTATCTGTAGTCAAAATCACTTCATTGGGGGCGAGCAGGTGCTGCTCCAGATTCTCCGGCGTGTCAAAGGCCACCAGTTTTCCCTTGGCGATCATGATGATCTGGTCACAGATGGTCTGCACTTCGGAGAGAATGTGGGAGCTGAAAATCACGGTGTGGGTCTGCCCCAGTTTTTTAATCAGGTCCCGTATCTCGATGATTTGAATGGGGTCGAGGCCCACAGTGGGTTCATCCAGGACGATGACCTTGGGATTGCCCAGCAGGGCCTGGGCGATGCCCACCCGCTGCTTATAGCCCTTGGACAAGGCGGAGATGCGGCGGCGGGCCACATCCTCGATCCCGGTCTGCCGGATGACCTCATCAACTTGCTGCTTCAGTTCCGTCCCGCGCAGGCCCTTGGCCTCGCCCACGAACCGCAGGTACTCCTCCGGCGTCTCATTCATGTAAAGCGGAGGCTGTTCCGGGAGATAGCCGATCAGCCGTTTGGCCTGCTCCGGCTCCTCAAAAATGTCATGACCGTCAATGCGGACGGCCCCTTCCGTAGCGGACAAGCAGCCGGTCATGATGTTCATAGTGGTGGATTTCCCCGCGCCGTTGGGACCAAGAAAACCATAGATCTGCCCGCTGTCCACAGTGAAGCTCAGATCGGAGACCGCTGTGTGGCCGCCATATCGCTTGGTCAAATGCTCGATTTCAATCAAGGTTGACCCCTCCTTTTGTCTTGATGGGGCCATTATAAAACAGCTACTTAAAACCAAGTTAAAAGAAAAAACCTCTTTGCCATAAAAATTTTAAGTTCTTTTTGAGTTGAGGGTTTATACTGGCAGTAGCGAGCCGCCGCAGGCCAACTGATGGATTGAGGTGATTTTATGCGATTTAGGAAAAAAACAGCAGTTGCATCAATGTTCACGATTTTGCTCTTGCTTTTATGCTGCTGTATTTGTACAGTAGAACAGAATCAACCGGCCCAGGAAGAAGGCGACCTTTCTGTTATGGCTGGGTTTGCTCATGAAGATGGAACAACATTCTCTGAGGGAATCATTCAGCTTTCGGACGGCGGACATATCCTGGAGTATCCGTTGAGCGACACCGCTTTGGCGTTTCCCAATCTGCCCAGAAACGGCAGTTTCATGCTGGCGCTTCTGGACCGGCAGGAGCAGACACAGGGAACCATGCGCCTCTCCTTTTCAGAAGGAGCGGTCATTGACGCAACCACCGGCAAGGATGGCGTCGGCTATGTGATGGTGAGCGGGGACACAGACGAGGTTGCGCTGTATTTCATCCTCACAGAAGATGGGGAGCTTCAATGCACTTTGTGGTTGTCTCACCCAGAGCTTCAGTAACTGTTTCGGAGGATTTTATCATGCGAATTTTGGTAGCGGACGATGAGCCGGAGATGGTCATGGTGCTGGAAGCGCTTTTGAAACGTGAACATTATTCCGTAGACGCGGTTTACAATGGTCAGGACGCGCTGGATTATGGGTTGGAGGGAAATTACGCCTGTATTGTTCTGGACATCATGATGCCAAAGCTGGACGGAATCCAGGTCCTGCAGGCCCTTCGGGCCAAACGGGTCGCCACTCCGGTGCTTTTCCTGACTGCGAAAAGCCAAGTGGAGGACCGGGTGGCCGGTTTGGAAAACGGAGCGGACGATTACTTACCAAAGCCCTTTGACAGCCGGGAGCTTATAGCGCGGGTCCGCGCCTTGACCCGCCGGGGCGGAACATACACACCCAGCGTCATTTCCACTGGAAATGTTACATTAGACCGTTCCTCCTTTGAACTGAGATGCGGAGATTCCTGCATCCGGCTGGGCAATAAGGAGTTTCAAATGCTGGAGTTGCTGATGCAGCAGAAGGGACGGCCAATTTCAACGGAGCAGTTTATGGAATACATATGGGGTTATGACAGCGATGCTGAGATCAACGTAGTCTGGGCTTACATCTCCTATCTGAGACGAAAACTGGAAGCGGCGGGCGCTAATATCCGCATTTCCGTCCGCAGGGGGCAGGGCTATATGCTGGAGGAAATTTTATGATCCGATCTTTACGATGGAAATTTATCTGGATCGCCATGCTGTCGCTGCTGGGAACCATGACGGTTCTCTGCGTCTCCATTGGCGTGGGAAACCATTGGATCACAACCCGGCGGGTAGACCGGGCCATTTCTCTGCTGCATCAAAACGGCGGAACCTTTCTTCCTCCCGGCGCGGCCTTCGACCCCTCTGACTTTGAGTTTCAGATTACACCGGAAACCGCCTTTGAGACCCGGTATTTCATCGTGGAGCTTACGGAACAGCGGGAAGTAAAAGCCGTAGATCTTGAGCATATCGCGGCATTTGACCGCCACTCTGTTACGGAGACCATCAGCAAGGTCATACAAGCGGGCGGCAGCCGGGGATATGTAGATTACTACCGCTTCGGCCTGTTTCCAAGTGAGGACGGCGGCAGCGCCATGATCGTTATGGACTGTTTTCTGATGCTCCAGGCGGCGGACAATATGCTGCGCATCACTGTGATCATATTTTTAGTGTGCGCGCTGATTGTGTTCCTCCTGCTGTTGTTCTTCTCCGGCCGCGCCATTCGTCCCTTTGCGGAAAACCTGGAACGGCAGAGGCAGTTTGTAACCGATGCCTCCCACGAGCTGAAAACTCCCCTTTCCATTTTGTCGGCGGATCTGGATTTGCTGTCGGATTCCTGCGGGGAAAGCCGGTGGCTGGAGAGCGCCCGTACACAGATCACACGGCTGGACAGGTTAATTAAAAATCTGGTGGAGCTTGCCCGCACAGAGGAGACAATCGAAGGGGATACAGTAGAAGAATTTTCTGTTACAGAAATAGCGCAGGCCAGTGTGGAGGCCTTTCAACCGGCAGCAGAAGTTGATGGCAAAACATTGGTTTCAGAAATTGCAACTGACATAAACACCAAAGGGGTACGGGATAACTTCTTCTACTTGTTTTCCATCTTACTTGATAATGCTGTCAAATACTGTGACCCGGATGGAACGATCCGCCTGTCGCTATCCCAACACGGAAAAAATATTTATATTTCTGTATCCAATCCATGTAAAGGGATCGACACAGCCCAACTCTCTCGTTATTTTGATCGTTTCTACCGGGTAGATTCCTCTCGTTCCAGATCGACTGGCGGGTATGGCATTGGGCTGTCTACTGCAAAAGCGATTGTTATCCGGCATCATGGGCATATTGCGAACAGCTATGCAGATGGAGTAATAACTTTCATAGCAAAGATTCCAAAAACGTGCTGAACCGCTCGCTTTGGGCAAGTAGTGAATTCCTTGTGAAAGTTATCTTTTGTAATTGGAAGCAAACAGGGATGCCGAAATATCGTTTCTGGATTTGCGAAAGCTGGATGCGGACGATTTGATCCACGCAGACTCGCTGTTGAACCGGAACCGCAGCCCCTGCTCCAACTGCTCAATCTTTGGCTCAACTTCTGCTATTTTGGTCTCATAATTGACTTTGAAACTGAAATAATCATCTTTTGAGAGAATACCCTGCACCATATTTTCGTACGATCCATGCACAAGACCGTGCAGTTGAGTGAGCTCCTGCCGGTGGTCAGCAAGTTTTTTGGACAGTTCCGCATAGAGCGCGGCTTGCTGTTCAGTCCCTTCCAGATGCAATACATATTTCCCCAGAGCCGCGTCCAATTCAACTATCAACATGTCCGTCAGCACATTCAGGAGCGCCGTTTCTTTCGTCATCACGCCGGGGCAGGCGCCTTTGTTGACTCTCGAATCGCTCAGACAGTAATACCAATAAACATCATCCATGCTTGCTGCGTTAGCGTTCCGCATTTCCAGCATCTGCAAAAACCCGCTTGACAAAAAGACGACGTTGTGTTATACTTTAATAGTCAACACGATGTTATGCATCGAAGGAGGTGAAAACGTGGTACAGCAAATTTCCGATGCCGAACTTGAAATTATGAAAATCGTATGGGGCAACCCGGAGGAGGTGACACTGTTCCCCTATATCATGGACGGGCTGGCTGCCAGGGGCAAGCCGTGTCAAAAGAATACCTTGATTGTACTGCTGTCGCGGCTGATGAACAAGGGGTTTCTGAGCGCCAAAAAGATCGGACGCCGCAACGAATATACCACGCTCATTTCGGAAACGGAATATCAGACAGCGCAGACAAAAAAATTCCTGGATAAGATTTACGAGGGAAACGCCAAAGGTCTGGTTTCCAATCTGATTATGGGCGACCTGCTGACAGACGAGGAATACGAGGACTTGAAAAAGCTGTTGGAGAAAGGGAAAGAGCAGCAATGAACGCAGTTTTGAAAATTTTCCTGTCGATGTCTTTTTCTGGCGGCTTACTTATTCTGGCTTTGCTTTTGGGAAAACACTTTATGAAAGATAAAATCAGCCGGCAATGGCAGTATTACATTTGGCTGGTTGTTGTTTTGCGGCTGCTGCTGCCGTTCGGGCCGGAAGTAAGTCTGATGGGAAAGGCATATCAGGCTGTCGATCAGGCAATATCCCAGACCGCTCCTTTACCGCCGCAGCAACAGCCACCGCTAAACGTTCCGGGAGGCAATCTTGCTCCCGCTGTCGGGGCGGAGCAGCACAATGAAACGGTGGATAGCCCGGCAGATGGTGTAACAACTGCCCACCCGCTTCAAGATATTGGAGCATTGTTAATCAATCATATCTGGCTGGTGTGGCTGATGGCTTCGCTGGGCTTGCTGATACGAAAAATAACAGTCTATCAGGGCTTTGTACAGTATATCAAGGCTGGATTAACCCCGGTTTCTGACATTGGGCGGTTAAACGAACTTTCTATTGTTGCGGAGCAGTCGGGTATTAAAAAGCCGATTGAATTATGTGTTAATCCACTGGTTTCTTCCCCTCTGCTGATTGGGTTTTTCCATCCATGTATCGTGCTGCCCAGCGCAGATATTCCTGAAAAAGATTTTCGCTATATCATCCTGCATGAACTGACGCACTACAAACGGCGGGATATGTTCTATAAGTGGCTGGTTCAAATTACTGTCTGTCTGCATTGGTTTAATCCGCTGGTTCATCTTATGAGCCGGGAAATTACCAAGGCTTGTGAATTTTCCTGTGATGAAGCCGTCCTTACCAAAATGGGGAGCGGCAACGCGCAGGACTATGGGAAAACCTTACTTGACGCTATGGCGGCAGCGGGAAGATACAAGGGAAATCTTGGATCTGTCACTTTAAGCGAAAATAAACGGCTATTAAAAGAAAGGTTAGGTGCAATTATGAAGTTTAGGGAACAATCGAGGTCAGTTAAGATATTGACTGTCCTGCTGACACTGTGTGTAGTTCTGGGAGCGGCCTTTGTTGGTGTCTATTCGCTGGGGCCGGCTACGGCGAATGCCCATGCAGCGTCTCTCCCTGGTACACCACTGGACATCACTGGCAGGCCCTCGCTGTCGCTGGATGTCAGCAGCGCCGCTGTGAATGTGCTGGCGGCAACGGATAACAAAATTTCGGCTGAATACAATAACGATGTTTATACAGTCGAAATTAACGAGCAGGGCAACGACTGGAAGGTTTCTGTCTCCTGCAAGAACAAAACGAACACCAATGATGAAACAATCAAACTGTATACTCCTGATGTTGATTATGGCAATGTAAATTTGAGCGCTGACAGCGGGCATTTGACTTGCGGCCTCATCAGGTCTGGCAATATTGTAGGCAGATTCAATATGGCATCCGTCTTTTTGACCTTGCCAGAGGGCTTCGCTGGCTCGGTGGATGCTACGGCCGACAGTGGATATTTTCAGCTAATTTCCCAAGATGATTTCAAGAATACCACTGCGACTATTATAGATAACGGCAGTTGGGGCGAGATATACAGGCCGAAAAATTTCAAGGAAAGTGGAAATCTGGCTACCTTCACAGATGGCACTGGAGCTAATGTAATTCAGATAACACGGAAAGGCTCCGGCGTAATGGGGATTTATACCTCGGACGCATTTGACACATCGAATTTCCCAGATGACTGGAAAGGCTTGTGGCAGGACGAATGGCAGGGCAAGCCTTGGGAAGATGATTGGTGGCAAAATACCTGGCAGGAAGATAACGATTGAACCAAGTATCCGTATCAAGTAAAAGGCGTATTGCAGGGATATTCAAAAACTATAAATGAGCAAATCTGAAAAAAGACGAAAAGAAAGGCATAGCCCAAACGTGTTATAATGGAAGCGCGACCAACCACAAAACACGAGAGGGAATGCCTTGTGGAGATTATAACATTAAGAGAGC
>Ga0137308_101270_pt1 | contig 26556 bp, 21 predicted proteins | sample Inofrocosms_June_FD_97181 | JGI IMG/M metagenome (GOLD analysis project Ga0137308, IMG submission 97181) | Mouse cecal microbial communities from Vienna, Austria - N-Acetylneuraminic and N-Acetylglucosamine D2O microcosms_June | ecosystem: Host-associated > Mammals > Digestive system > Large...
TTCCCCTCTTCCCCAGAATCGTGATGGGAAAGGATATGACCCATGCGAAGATAATAGAGCTGATGGGAATCAATGACCATGTAAACGTGCCGGATATGGCAATGTCACATATGGCGCATACCAGAATCCCTATCAAAAGAGTGGCTGAAAAAATAATGGAAACCACCATGTTTTTCGTAAGGTTATTCTCATCCTTTTTCTTCAACTCAATTAAATTTTCATCGGCCTTTTTTTGAAATGTGTCCACATTTTCCATATTCACTTTCTCCCCGCTCAATAATTCGTTGACTGTAATTCCCAGTATGCCGCAAAGCTCCAGCATAATCGATGAATCCGGCATACTTTTGCCCCTCTCCCATTTGGATATGGCTCTGTCCGTGATATTCAGTTTTTCTGCCAGCTGGGTTTGAGTCAATTCTTTCTCCCTGCGGCATTGTGCGATGAATTGCCCTATCTCTGTTTGGTTCATCCTTGTCTTATACGCCCGCCAAAACGGGCACTCCTTTCTAAACACTGCGATCCGTCTGCCCCTGATCCGCGTTTTCCTGATGCCATTATCCTACGCCATTTATAGATTATTTGCAACAAACCGTAGGTTGAGCGGGGACTCAACCTACGGTTTGGGGGTAGAAAAAGCTTTCGGAAACATACTCCATTAGATCAATTACCGCTGACTCTTCTCCAATACTTACCACCATAAACAATTCCTCCACGGCTTCCGCATCAACGGGAAAGGAATAAGTTTCCCCGCTTTTCCAATCGCCGCTTTCCGACAGCTCTTGGAGGAAATGGGTGCCCATCCCTCCGGAATCTTCCCGTTCATATCGCCCGTTGATCAGAATGTTCCAATCCAGTCCACTCTCCGGTATGGTAAAGGAAACGCTTCTGTTTGTACAAGTAATACTTCCTGTGAGACGGGTAATGATATTCTGAAATCCGACAGAGCCGGACACCTCGGCGTCCTGAGGGAAAAATTGTATCCATTGTCCGTCCATATTTACGGCTATGCCGCTGCCGTTAAAGATTACCTCCGAACCCACATATCCGAAATTAGACTGCAGCTCCTTCTCCGGAATATCCGACTTGTCCACTGTGGAGCCTATTTCGCCGATATACGGAGAATCGTATTCCGAAGCTTCCGCCTCTGCGGCAACCATCTCCGAAACATCCTCTCCTGTGGACAAATACACTTTTCCCATACAGAAAATCATCCGGCCGTCTCCGCCGTAAGAATCCGGCGTGTCGGCGGTTGGCACGTCTCCACCGGAAAAACCTGTTCCGCCAAAGACCTGTCCGTCCCCATTGGAAGAACTTGGCGCAGCAACGTCTCCCCCTTCTTTTCTGTCCGGTGATGTGGCAAGAAAGACCACAATGGCGGCTAATGCCAGTACGCCGACGGCAAACGTTCCCCATGTGGCTTTCTTTGCTTTCATAACGGCCGTAACTCTTTCCTCCGTGGCATTTTTACTGAAATGATTGCAGGCGGGCATAAGACCGCTCTTCTTCTCTTCCATCCGGATTAATGTCATGGCGTACACGGTCTTGGCCCCTTCCCCCATCTGTCCCACCACGGCTTCGTCACAGGCAAGCTCAATATCCCGGTTGAACAGAAGATAACACAGCCAAACCATGGGATTAAACCAATGAATACACAGGGCAAGAGCCGCCGTCAGCTTAAGGAGCATATCCCAATGGCGGATATGCATATATTCGTGCAGCAGCACACATTCCGACTGCTTCTCATTCCCCCATTCCATAGCTTCCGGCACCAAGATAACGGGCTGAAAGATACCGTAAGTCAACGGAGCGGCAATTTTTCCCGACTGCCTGACGCGGACGGGACGTTTCATTTTATGTTGTTCAAGCCACCTTGATACAAATTCATTCTTCACAAGTACGGATGTACGAAACTTTCGATACCAGTGGAGATAAGAAACAAACAAAAAAGCAGCACATAAAACCATACCTGTCAGCCACACTATCTCCCAAGGAAATATCTCCTGTGCACCATTTTGCGTTCCTTGAACACCGCCTGCATTTCCCCCGCCTAAATATATTGCCGACGGCACCGGCTGAAAAAATGCAGCTCCCGGACGGGTGCCTTCACCATACCCCCTTACCGTCTCCCCTCCGTTGAAAAAGGAATACACGCTGAGACCCGAAGAGACGGAAACCGGCAGTATTAAACGAAAAAGAACGATTTCCCATAAAAGTAAGAAATATTTTTTAGGAAATTTATGAAGAGCAAAAATACGCAGAATCGTAATTGCCAGAATCATTGCCCCGCCTGCCGCACTCATTTGCAGTAAAGTCATATCCTTCACCTCCTTCCGTCCAAATCTCCTACAATCTTCTTCAGCTTTTCAATTTCACCGGCGGAAAGCTTTTTTCTGCTGAGCAGAGAAGCAAAGAGCTTGTCTGCGCTTCCATCGAAGATCTTGTTAATTAATTCGTTTGTCTCAGCCTCCTGAACCTTTTCCTTGGCTATCAGCGCATGGCACATAAAGTTGGGCTCCCTTCGCTCTATGGCTCCCTTATTGATACACCGTTTGATCAATGTATATGTAGTATTCTTATTCCAGCCCAGCTCCTCCGTCAAGACATCCGCCACATGTCTGGCGGGAACCGGGCCTTCCTTCCATAGAATGTCCATAACTTTTAGCTCCGAATCAAACAGTTTTATAATCTCTTCTCCCATGATTATCTCCTCCTGCCCTATACATACTATAACATTTTAATAAGACTGCAGTCGTCTGTCAATTACAGACTACCACAGTCTTACCAAAGTGTCAATATATTTCTATAGGAGTACATCCGCCGTTCCGTCACTGTGTTACTGTTCACTTCGTTCACCGCAGCCTATGCACAGAAATCGCAAAACAGCGAATTCGCGCATGTCTGTCTCGGGTTTATCACGCAGAAACAGCGTGAAAACACCTCGCAGCGACAGCGAGTGAACAGTAACGTCACTGTTCAAGGCATTGGATTCCACCGTAAATACACCTCTATACCGTCTCACTGCGGCTTATATGCAGCTTCCACATAGGCAGCCGTATTCTCTCCGGCTTCCTTCCCCACAAGATTGTAAGCTTCCTGAAAATAATGGAAATCATCCTTCATCAGCCCGCGGGCTTTCATTTCCCCAAAAGATTTCGAAACCATAACCACATTTTCATTTGTATCCGCAATCTCCTCCTGAACCGCCATAATACCGCCGTAGTCCTGTCTGCCGGAACCGTTATAATGCCCTATCCTGATCAGGAAGCATTTTTCGATTCCTGCTGCCAGCATAGCATCCAGCATTTTCTCAAATTCCCTACGGTACTGCTCACCCGTCTTGGAAATATCGCCGTCCGATTCCCCCTGACACCAGAGCATAAATTTGTGTCTGACAGCATAATGATTTGCATTCAGGAATTCTACCGCCGCATCCAGCCGGGAAATTGTATCCTTCAAGAATCCGCCTCCGGGCTGCCACATGTCAATTCTGCTTCCGCCTTTCGATGCCGAAATCCCCACAATCGGAATGCCTGTCTTCCTATAATAAGCGTTGACGAAGGCCGTCACCATGGATCCCGTTTTCATGTCTCCGTCGTCTATTCCCCCTTTCCGGTTTTCCCGGCGTCCGAAGGGCTCCGATATCTCATATAGTCTGTCCGGGGACGACACCGCACGGTATTCGTATCCCGCACCCTGAATCAGTCCGGGGGTGCCCTCGTTATGCGCCTTATTCACGATCCCCCGCCCCGCCATATTGGATTGTCCCATAAACAGAAATAGATCCACGGTTTTTTCCTTTGCATCATCAATTCTGATTTTATATCCGCTCAAAATATTTTACCTCAACCTTCTTCGTCAGCCATACTCCGTTCTCCGATAAGTAGAATCGGCATCCGTCCCTGTACATTTCCCGGCTGTGAACCTTTAAAATAACGGGACTTCCATGCCGCTTTCCTACGGTTCGGGCAGTCTCCGTATCCTTTGACAGATGGACGTACAGCCTGCTCATAGGCTTTAACCCTTCGCGCCCTATGCTGTCCAGAAATCTGGATGCAGTGCCGTGATATAAAAATTCAGGCGGCTCCTGTTCTTTCAGCTCCACGTCCACGGCGACACTATGCCCCTGATTTGCCCTGATCAGCGTTTTATCGTGGTTAAAACTGTACCTTTGCTTATTATCGGCCGCCACAATCTCCTCTAAAGTATCCATATCAATCTGCCTGCCGGTACTCCGGATACCGGCCAGCAAGGCTTCCACATCGGCCCAGCCATGTTCGTCCAAAGTAACATGCGCCGCCGCAGGATTGTGGCGCAGCACCAGACTAATGAACTTGCTTAATTTATCTGCTTTTTCCATATATATCTCCCTTCCGGTATTTGTTTAACGGTTTCATGTCAAGTATTATATGAATTAGTGCTCTGGTCTTCAGGTTCGCTCTGGTCTTCAGGTTCGCTTTGCTCCTCAAAGACCGCATCTGCGCAAACAATTCCGGCAGATGCCTATAAGGCCGTTTGCCTTGATTCTGCCCTTTGCGGATAGTATTTCGGATTTTGCCCATACTATTATTGAGGTGATCCTATGGGAAAAAACAAGCTGGAAACCAAACTGCAAGAACAGCAAAATCACAACAAATTTAACAGCATAACCCAAAAGACTACGCCCGAAAACCAGAACCAGACACACAATTCAAGAAAAGAAGGCATACAGCCAATCAACCAAAAGAGATAGGGCGGCTTCCGCCCTTATCTTTTTATCATATATATTTCCTTATCGTTTTTATCTGTTTCAAAAGTATCCGAAGATATTATATTCATCATTTTCATTTCCTGCGAAGAAAGCCCGGCCGCTGTCATATTCATTAACCGGTTCATTTCTTTCCATATATCCGATTTTCCAACCTTCTTCCGTTATCTTTTTAGAAACATACAAATTCAAATTCAATATATTTTTTTGTTGCTCCCGCAATGCTTCGCACATCCTCTTGCAGCCAAGCTTGCATCGGATTTTAGGGCTTTTTAGTCCCGATATCATTATATAACCTTTTTCCTCGAAATGAAATATACTCTTTTCATTTTGGAGAAAAATACAGCGATACTGTTACTGTGAACGAAGTAAACAGTAACGTGATACTATTTGCTGCTTATGCAAAATTTAAGAAAAAGCAATTTCTGAATGTAGAAATACATAGTAGGGGCAATTAACGCAACCGTTCAGACAGGTCACTGAACCGTTACGAGAATGCACACAAAACCCGTAAAAAATAAAACAAAAATTCAGGAGGAATCAAAAATGCTTGACAGACAATATAACATGTATTCCGTTGATACCGGACATTTCTACAGTAACCGCGAAAAATATTTGCACAACATGCACTGCAAATACCGCAAAGAATGCGGTGATCTACGGCAGAAACTATCGGAAACGGAAAAACTGTTAAAACAGTCAGGGTACTCGGCGGACGATATCAAACAACTGAAAAAAGGCCGGACAGACAAATTTAACACGGCAGAAAGTTCCGGTCACACCGTTTCGGAATACTTACGCCTAATCAAGTTATCGGAACACAAAAGACAAAAAGCAAACATTGCCAAAGAAAAACTGCTGACACTTTTTTCGAATAAGGCAGCGCAAAATGAAGTGTCCGGCGGCAAAGACCATATCCGCACCCTTGATGAGAACAGCCTGAACGACACTCATATAATATCCGTATTTGATTCCGCCTTGAGCAGGATGATCGGGATCCGCCAAGATGAATTGACAGAATCTCTGATGGTAGTTCAAGTATATTACTTCGATGTATTCAAGGACATATCATTCTACGGTTTTACATACAAGGGTGAAAAGTATAAATATTTTACCTCTTCCGCCGGACAAATCCGCACAAAGAAAGCCATCTTTATCAAGGAATCCGTATGGGATCGTATTGAAAAAACGGTTATGTGCGGCCTCACCATTGAGAAAATCAATTCCAAGGGCGGAAATAATGTGAATAAGCACTTGGCGTATATGGCTTTGACCAATTCCGCCACGGATGAATGGGCGGAATTCGATATTGACAGAACCATTGTACTTGATGATTTTGAGACAAATGTATACGGCACCTTCGATTTTGTAGACGAAAAGGACTATTCCATTACAAGGAAAAATGATTATGTACCCATTCCCCACACGGACGGAGCGGGCATGATACTGCCCTCTCTTTCCGTTAAAAATTTTATGTTCCGCGCTCCATGGATTAAAGGCCTGTTAGGTGTGTTTGATTTCAGGAAATTTGTGGAAACTACGGGCTGCCCTGCAACCGTCACCGATATTTACGGCATGGAACATGACATTATAAAAGAAGAGATTCAGATTATTTTTACCAAAAGCCAATTTAAGATGTACAAATATTACGACTCATGGAACCAGTATAAAGAATATTTTAAAAAGCATCATTGCAGCGCCGGGACATGCAATGTGGAGGAAGACCGGGTTAAAAATGCCAAGATAAATTATCAAATGCTCCAAACTCTCACGGATATTACGGACGAAGAAATCGACCTGCTTACCCAAAAGTCCTCCCAGAGGATCCGCGATATCTGTACTTCCAAGGATGCCATGATGAATACTCTCGGCATTACGCCCTATAACACAAACATGACTCCCTTCCAAGAGGCAGTCAAGCTATATCCCGCCCTGCTTAACGATACTTATGCCAAGGATGTCATCCGTGAGGTAAAAAACAGTCTGTTGAAAAAATATCGCAGCGGAAAGCTGGAAATAAACGGAAAATATACCTTCCTGCTTCCGGATTTTTATGCGGCATGCGAATATTGGTTCTGCCGGGCCGAAAATCCGAGAGGACTGTTAGAAGACAAGGAGGTGTTCTGCCGGCTGTTTAGGCGGTACGATAAGCTGGATTGTCTGAGAAGCCCTCATTTATATAAGGAGCACGCCGTCCGGCATAACGTTGCCAATGAGAACTACGGGGAACGCGCCCGTATGCTGAATGAATGGTTCCTTACCGACGCCCTATATACAAGCACCCATGATTTAATCAGTAAAATCCTGCAATTTGACGTGGACGGCGACAAAGCCCTTGTAGTGGCGGACAGAGATTTCGTGAAAATCGCGGAACGCAATATGAAAGAAATTGTCCCTCTCTATTACAATATGCGCAAGGCGGAACCCACCGAACTGAACAGCAAAACCATCTACGAAGGTTTGAACAAAGCATTTACCAGCGGAAATATCGGTCTCTACAGCAACGATATCTCAAAGATATGGAACCATGACGTCTTTATCAGCGGATCCGACAGAGAAAAACAGGAAGCCGCCGATACCGTCAAACTGTTATGCATGGAAAACAATTTCTGCATAGATGCCGCCAAGACACTTTACATGCCGGAACGTCCGGAATGGTTTCGGCCGATTGTGTCAAAATATACCAGAGACAAGCTTCCGGCCTTTTTCGAATATGCCAAGGACAAGGAAGCCTCACAGGTAAAGCAGCGCAACGGAAGCTTTGTAAATAAAATTTATGACAGAATACCGAACCTGCCCATTAACACCCGCGCCGTTCAATTAGACAACATTGATTACCGTAAACTGATGTCCAACGACAAAATGATTTGCAGCAAAGAAGTCTCCGAGCTGTATGACAATCTAAACAGAAAATATCGTTACATGACAAATATGAAAGACGAATACGGAGACAACCTTCATTATGTCGCCTGCAAACTCCGGGCGGAGTTCGGCAGATTTGGGTATTCGGAAGAAACCATTGCGGATATGCTTGTGGAATATTTATATGGCAGCGAAAAAAGGTATAAACAATTATTATGGTTCTGCTATGGCCGCCAGATTGTGAATCATCTGGAACAGAACGTCGGCCGGCAGAAAACAAAATTCATCCGATGTGTGGATTGCGGTGAATGGCTGGAAATTGATGTTGCTAACAGACGCACATGCAGATGTGATAATTGCCGTCAGATTCACCGCAAAGAATATGAAAAAATGAAGAAACAGAAACAGCGGCAAAAACAGCAATCGGCATAAGCAACCAAAAACAGAATAAGCTGCGTCCCTGTTTTCCGTCCAGATGCACTAAGCCGTAATTTACGGAAGAATAAAATACCAAAAAGAAAATACATCCGTAAATTACGGAAGAAGGAATGTGTGTATATGGGAAAAAAGAAGGCGCGCAAATCATTTTCATGGTTTCGGCATCACGGCAAATCTTTTATACGATACCGGCAGATACGACAGAAACTTACCGGACAAATGTAAGAAACGGAGGCATAGGGTTTGATCAATATCACTCAGGATACTTTAATAAAACAAATAGCAGAACGGGAAGATATCAATGTGGCAACAGTCCGTAAACTGTTTCAGTCTACGGAGGATGTCATCTTTGGCTGCTTATCTTCCACCGCTCCGTCGGAAGAAATCAGCATTAAATTATTTAACGGCATCCAAATCAAAAGAAAATACATAAAGGAAAAGAAATATTCCAAAGGAATGTTCCAAGGCATAAGCTGTCCGGAACACGTAAATATCAAGGCCTCCCTGTCAAAATATTATAACGGACAGGTGAACCGGAAATTATTCGGCAGCTGAGAAACAGCTCTCAGCAGACACGCCGAAAGGGCTTTCCGGCGTGTCCGTGCAATATCCCCAACCAAAACCGCTCAATACGCGAAATGGCACATAACAAATTAAAATCAGAAAGGGAAAACGGATGGATAAAACAAATTTTACAGACTTAAGCGGCCATACGGCCAAAACATCCCCCATGGAGGATGAACACCAGATCATTCAAATTACCGAAAAAACTCCTATCCTGAAAAATATCGGTAAGATTGTATGCGGTGATACCAATTCAAACATTTTGTCCTTCGAGATCAACAGATACTACGACGGCGTTGATCTCTGTACCAAAAACATTAAATTCATTATCCAAAATGAATTGGGAATGTTTACGGAGGACGCAGTGAACATGCAGTACAACAATGAGTTCATGCGGTTCTCATGGATCCTGTCCGATGCCGTCACCTATAAAAGCGGCAGCGTCACGGCTGCCATTGCTTTTGTCGGGGCGGAAAACGGATACAACTATACCTTAAAGACCCTGCCGTTTGAAATCAAAATCGAAAGTACGTTAGATTTTACGGAGTATGAACCCCCTTACAGAAATTGGTTTACGGACATAGAATGCAGGCTTTCAGATTTAGAACGGAGAAGTATTGGGCCGGAATCGGAACCAATCGATTTTCTATCTGAATTCAAACCGCTTTTTCGTTCCAATCCGGGAACCCCGAAATGAAATCCCCATACACGGAAGTCTGCTGCGTTCCTATAAAGATGCACACAAAATGGGCAAATGCAGCCCATTTTGGCGCACGGCGTTCTCGGGATTTCATGCAAGAAAGCACGAAACGCCTCACTGTTTCCGCAGGCAGGGTTCAAGATTAATGTAAGAATACTACAGAGGAGGAATTGCAATAAATGTTAAAAGTAATCAACAAAGAATATCTGATCTCTTCATTCAAAGAATTTAACGAAAAAGTATTAAGCAGAATTTATGCTGCAATCCCAATAAACAAATCCGTCCTTGATAAACTTGGGGAATCAGAAGGAAGCCTGATGTTCAACGGCATAAAAATCGGGCTTACAGGCGACAAGGGCCAAGACGGTATGGACGGAAAATCAGCTTATGCCATAGCTGTTGAAAGGGGATTTGCCGGAACTGAAAATGAATGGTTAAATTCCCTCAAAGGTGAAAAAGGCGCCGCCGGACCGGACGGAATTTCCGTTACTTCTATCGAACAAACCATTGTATCTACGGAAGACGGAGGTGTAAACGTCGTCACGGTGACTCTATCGGACGGAACCCAATCGACATTCCATGTGAAAAACGGTTCTGCCGGCGTTAAAGGTGAAAAAGGTGACAAAGGCGAGCCCGGACATGACGCTGATATAAGCAGCATAACCCCTGAAACAATCGGCGCAGCGCCATTAAACCACCGCCATAGTGATATGAAAACCATAATCTACTCCGCAGCGGAACCTGACGTGATTGGAGAGAACGAAATTGTTATGGTATATGAGTGAGGATCGGAACATGGCTATCTACATAAATAATACAAAAAAAGTGACAAATATGCTCGTTAACGTGAACGGGCAAAAGAAAAAAATAGTATCCGCATGGGTAAACAGAGACGGCGTGCCTGCAAAAGTGTTCGGTTCGGATCATAATTATATGATTCCGGTTACCGCAAACAGTTACATAGCCAAAAGCAGAGGAAAATCTTTTAAATTAACCATACCGGACAAAGAAGAAATATCCTGCACCGCTACGGCAAACGACCATATTTCGCTGAGCGGAAATATGGTCACGGTATCTCAAAATGCTGCCGTTGGTTCTGTGATACCTGTCAGAGTCAGCAGTGATTCGGTATCCTATACCGTAAATATTATCGTTGCGCCTGATATTTCAAAAAACAGCTATGAAATATATGACTCCAATGATCTGGTTACGCTAAGGACGATTGTAAATCATTCGGCAATGAATGATGTTTCCCAAAACGCAAGATTAATGAACGATATTGATTTATCAGATGTCTGCTCTCCCACTGCCGGAAATTGGATCATTATCAGCGAGTACCATGGAATTTTTGACGGTCAGGGGCATACGATAAACCACTTGTATATGGATGTTACGGGTGCGAATTATGCCGAGAACTACGAGACATATGTTGGATTATTCGGAAAAACTAACGGTGCGACTATTAAAAATGCCACTTTAAACGGATCCGTCACCGGCAGATCGGGCAGCACTTCGAAAAATATGTATGTGGGGGGATTCTGTGCCTATTCCACAAACACTAAACTTGAAAACTTAATAAATAATGCCTCCGTATACGCTCTTTATCCAAGCAGCGCTTCGATAGCAGCCCCTTTTTATGCAGGCGGAATCTGCGGGTATAGTCCATCAGCCGAATATACCGGATGCACCAATAACGGAATAGTACAAGGAAAAAGGTATTCCGGCGGCATCTGCGGATACGGCGGACATTTTATGAATTGTCATAATACCGGAAAGATACAGTCTCTGATTGGTGACGCCGGAGGTATCGGCGGCCGCAACGGAGGGGGGATATGGACCACCGGCTGCGCCAATACCGGAACCATCATTGCAAATTCGGGATATGCAGGCGGAATCTTTGCATCCGGCAGTTACGTCAGCCAATGCCATAATTGGGGCAGTATATCCTCCTCCAGACAATCTGCCGGAGGAATCATAGGCAGCGGCGGACGTATCGACGAATGTTATAACAACGGGGAAATCACCGCCTCCGGCCAATCTTCCGCTTCATATGCGGGTGGAATTGTTGGCTCCGCCCTAAATGAAGTTAAAAACAGCTATAATACGGGAAATGTTACGGGATATCATGCCGCCGGAGGAATAACAGGCTGCCAGCAGACAGCATATGTCTCCAATTGTTACAGCATAGGGAACTATAAAGTCAATGATTCGGGTAATGCATATGGCAGCATTATCGGCTACTCCATGAATTCATGCCAATTGATAAATTGTTATGCCTTAACTTCAAGACTACATGGCGGCAATGCCTATGCCGTGACCAAAACAAACTGCGAAAGCGTCAGCGAAAGCATTTTAAAAACATACGCCCACAAGCTTGGCGATAAATTTACAGACGATGCGCATGGCATCAATGGCGGATTCCCCATACTGGCATTTCAAACAACATAACTTGTGCTGTCGGCAATATCAATATTATCTGCATAAAACTTTACAATACGGAGGTGATTGCTATGAAAAAAACAAGAAGCTCTGAAATGATAGAATACAGAAACATAATCATGAACGAAATCTGCCAATCAAAGGAACTGGTAAAGCTTCTGGGATACGAGGGGGAAGAATGCCCTGAAACCAAAATCCCTTTCACATGTTCTTTTCCACATGAATACATGCCCGACACAGTTACGGAGACAGAACGGTTTATCAATTTCGATATCGAGGCAGGCATTGATCCCGCAAACAATACTTTCCGGAACGTTACAATCTATTTCTATATCACATGCCACGAAGCAGCCGTAAGATACGAGGAAAACGGGCAGACCTTCCTCTGGTATGATAAAGTCACATGTGAACTGGATCATATACTCTGTGAAAAAAACAGTCCGGGCATCGGCAAAACGGTTCTGATATCCAACAAGCCCTACTGCCCCCAGAATAAATTTAAAGGAAGATTACTGAAATTTACGGTAAAAGATTTCAGTAACGGATTCAAAAATGGAAAATAGAAAAAGCCTTTTAAAATGCTCCTCCGTGGATATTCTTCCCGGTCTGTCGGTTAGAATACCCACGGTTGGCGAAATCTTAGAGGACGAACAGCATTATTACCACCTCATATCCGCCATAACCGCCACACCCTATCAGTACATGGTACAGTTGGATGACTTTGGCATTGATTTCACACAGATTAACGACTTTCAGCTGTTTACGATGCTGTTTCCGGCAATTGCCTGTGAAGACACCGGTATCCTTTTCGGTGATGTGGATCTGTCGGACATAAGGAAAAAGAACCATCCCCTGACCGGCGCACCCATCCTGCAAAGCAATGCGAATCATTTAAGTATCGACGAAGCTGCCTATCACCGCTTGGCAGCTTATATCCGCAAGGTAAACAGCCTGCAAAAGGAAACCCGGAAGCCCGGTAATGAGGAGGCCAAAAAATTCCGCATCAATCTGGAACGGAAAAAGCTGATGAGAAACGCCCGCAAACCATATGAGCCCTATTTAGAGAAATTGGTAGTGGCGCTGGTCAACAGGCCGGAATTCAAATACAATTACGAGCAGACCGAGCAGATGACCATTTATCAATTCAGCCAAAGCTTCGAGCAGATAAAAACCAGTATCAACTACGATAACGCAATGATCGGCGTATATGCCGGTACCATTGATATGTCCAAGCTCAAGGATAAATCTTGTCTAAGCTGGCTGCCGTCAACCCAACCATAATCATGCAGCCTGTAATCAAATACCCCGCTGCAGAGCGCAATGTGTCCGCAGGACGCCTGGCACTTGACCCTCGCGGCATTCGCCAGGCCAGCTTGCTGACTTTATGCTCGTGCAGGCACGGCACTTGGCTCATTGCCCGCAGGAATAAGCAGACCTGCAGAAATGGATAAACCTTGAAAAAATTTCAGGAGGATATTTTACATGAAAAATATAAAAGACTTAATAGAAACCATACAAGATGTTCCGAGCTGGAAGGATGTCGTCTCGGAATTAAAAGAAGTAGACACCCTGCTGACGGAAATCAGCAAGACCAATAACAAACTGTCTAAATCAGCCCTGGAAAGCATCGCCAATAATGCCTTCCGCGCCGCAGGCCAATACGGAGGAAGCGCCGCCGACTATTTATCCGGTTTTAAAGAAGCGTCCCTTGCCGGTTATGAAAATGCCGAGGGAATCGCCGAATTATCCATGGCTGCCCGGAATGCAGGCGATATGACTGCCGAATTGGCGGACCAAATCCTATCTGCCGCAAACGAGGCTTATTCCTTAAACGGCTCCGTCTCGGAGCTGGCAAAAGTTCTGGACGGAATGAATTATATTTCCGGGCAGAATGCCTTAAGTATGGCTGAACTTGCAAAAGGGATGGCCGCCCTCGGCTCCACCGCCGCTTCTCTCGGCATTGGCGCCGATGAGACCGCCGCCGCGTTGGGCACTATGATTGCCGTCACACGCCAAAGCGGCTCCGAAGCCGCCCGCGCACTCAAAGAAATCCTTCTGAATATCCGGCAGGTTGCCGACGGGGAGGAAGGCATGAGTGCAAGGGGCATCGCAAGATACGAAGCCGCCTGCAGCGCCCTGAATGTGAAATTAAAAGAGACAAAATACGGAGTCCTTTCCCTCCGCGACCCGATGGAGATCCTGAAGGACTTAGCCGCCGCATACAACAGCCTGAACGAATCGGATCCCCGGAGAAGCGGCTTAATTAACGCCGTCGGCAGTTCTTCCTCCGGGGAACAGCTGGACGCCCTGCTCAGCCAATGGGATACCTACGAGGCTATGGTACGGCAATACGCGGACGGAACCGGATCTATGGCGGCGGAGGCGGAGCTGACGGTAGATTCCTGGGAAGGCTCCCTGAACCGGCTGTCCAATACATGGACTTCCACCGTTGGGAATTTTGCAAATTCCGATGCAATCGTTTCAGCGGTAAATCATTTAAACAATCTGCTTACGGTGATAAATAACGTTACGGAGAACCTCGGTTCCTTTGGAACTATTGGATTAAGCGGCTTAGGCATCGGCATAACCGCATTCGTTAAAAACTTTGCTTGACCCTGTGGCAACACAGGGTGACAACGACTAAAATACCTTTGGCGAGAGATTTTAGTTGGGCAATCATAGATAAGGAAACAACAGAATGGCGTTGTCTACAAGTCTATGGATACATGGGGTTTTTAATCAGACTCTGCAAACACTTTCAGCGGAGTATAAACTACACATGGAGGAGTAAATGCTTGAAAATCTCTTACATTCAGGTAAGACCGGATATCCGGCTAATACAGATCAAACCAAAATCCCTTTTGGGGTCAGGTCACGAAAGTAGAAAAAATTGATTCTGTTGGTATATGGCAATACCGGCGAGAGCCGATAGGTTCCTAAGTACCGTTGACAATGGATAACGAGCAGGACGGCACTCTTTCCCACAAAAGAGAGCAATCCCCACAGACATACCCATCCTCTTAGCAGGCTGCAGCCATAATGCGGCTTACTAATAATGCATAGTGCGTATTGCGATTTTATGATTTTCAGTAATACGTTTGGCCGCAGTGTTTCGGCTAACGATAAAAAATCAACACATTTTCAGGAAGATATTGCTGAAGCCGAAGTGATTACCACTCCGACCCACAATGATTGCAATGCCATGTTTTCGATGTCCGGCCCGCGGCAAATACTCCCCACACTGCTATGGAGCCTACTTTTGATAACCCGCTTATTTTCTTCAAATTTGTTGACTGGCAGATGGGACAGGTTGGGACGTTCTGCAATTCTCCTGCTACTGCATTGTTATATGCGATTTGTGCTGGACTTAGGGATGATACGGTTTCTTTTATAATTTTTTTAAGTTCGTCATATAACTGCTCTTTATATAAAAGAAGTGCACTTTTAGCTGTTTCTTCATCACATCCAAAACTATCTTGTATATATGATATCGCTTCAGCTACCTTATTTTCATCCAAAAATTTTTTAAGTGCATAATAAATTGTATCTGATGTCCTAGGGCTGTTAATTGTATCTACTATTTGTTGTGGTGTCATCATTTTATTCCCTCCAGTTTATTACTTTATTATATAATAATAACTGTGCATATGCAACTGAAATCTCTCGCCCAAACCACAAGAGCATTAAATGATATAACTGCTATAATAAACAATCCTTTCTCAACAACACATGAAATGGGAGCCTCTTTGATTACAGCAGGCAGAACTTACACCACCGAAACCTTAAAAGCTGCCCTTGCCCAATCCACACTCAATCAAACTCAGATCGAAGCAGTACTAATTGGAAACGGCTTACAAGGCTCCATGCTGAATTCCACTACCGCACAATTAGCCAATGCCGCAAGCATGCACGCCGTTGCAGAAGAACAAGCCAAGGCTACCTTCATCACTAACAGCTTAGGCGATGCTTTCAAGGGGTTAGGACTTAAAATTGTATCTCTGGCTAAATTTCTTTTCACAACCCCTCTCGGCTGGCTGATGCTGCTGGGAACGGCTATTGCAGCTGTAAAAATACACAACGACAATCTCGAAAAAGCCAAACAACAAATAAAAGAAACCGCCAAAGAAGCGAAATCCTCTGTGGAAAGCATCCGGTCTGATTTCGACTCTCTGGCCGCCAATACTGACCAAGTGAAAAAGAGGTACGCCGAACTTGCACAGGAGGTCGAGAATTTAGGCAAGGTAAACCAGTCCCGTGGAACCCTTAGCATGGAAGACTATAATGAATTCCTCGATTTAAGCAACCAATTGGCTAAATTATTTCCACAGTTAATGGCAGGTTATGACGATAACGGCAATGCCATCCTTAACTTATCCGGAAATGTAAACACCATTGTCGGTTCACTGAACGATATGGTTGATGTCCAGCAGAAAATTGCAAACCAACAGATCCTTGATAAAATGCCGGATATATGGGCCGGATACAGGGTAAGTGCAGAAGAATATAAAGAAACCTTATCAGGTGTGGAGAAAACTGCAAACAACACAATGCATGCTCTTTCTCAAATGGACAACACCAAAACTATTTCTTATGATATGGTAGTTAACGGGGAATTCCAACATGAAAACGACATCTTAAATTCTACAATTAGCGATACCCTTAATGAGATGGGTATCGGAAATGTCGGAAATGATTGGAATGGTACATATCATCTTACTGCCAGCGAAACAGGCACTCATACAATATCATGGGATTTTTCTTCTCTAACAGAAGATCAACTTTCCCAATTAGAAGATGAATTAACCAAATTACATGTAGCATACGAAAATACTGCTATCCCTCTTAAAAGCCAGCTGGATTCCGCAAATTCGGAAATGGCAAGCTATCTTAATCTTTGGATGACTCAGGATTATTCCTACACGAAAATGGCGCCTCAATTGCAGAATGCCGCAAAAGCCCTCTTCCTGCAAACAGATTGGCTGGAACTATTGCCTGACTCTCTTGATCCGGACGATTGGAAGGAAGTAAGTGAATGGCTGCAGGAAAACTTCTTATACGAAATCGGCAAGGCCAAAGACAATCCGGCAATTTCCAAAGCATTATCCGAAATATTTACCAACCCCGAACTTACCCCCGAGGAAAAAGCAAACTACTTAAATCAGCTCCAAGAATTCTTTGGGGAGGGCAGCGCAATTGCCGTCTCGTTACAGCCGTATCTGGAAGAAACTAAAGATCTCCAAAACAGGTATCAAAATGCCGTTTCCAAATTCGGCACGGACGCACAAGGCTTCCTTGAAAAGTTCTTTCAATCCAATTCCATCAATGATGCCTCTGAAATTGATTATTGGAATAAAGTGACGGAAGGCGCACAAAATGCCGAAGCAGCAGTCCGGATGTACCGAAAATCCCTGCAAGCCCCTCCGGAAGCGCCGCTCACTCTCTCCCAGACCATCGACCAGCTGAATACCCGCATAAAACCCGCCTTCGACTCCCTGAAATCAGCCTACCAGAACCTCTTTACCTCAGACGATGACGGAAACCTTTTGTTCCACCGGGATTCTCTGGATCTATCCACGCTCCACTCCTTAAAATCTTCCATCGAGGAACTTAACAAGCTGGAAGATGTGGACATCAACATTGATATGGATACCTTCGATACCTTTGCGGCCATTCTCACAGATGCCGATACCACAGATGAGCAGGCCGCACAGGCTTTCAATGATTTCGCCACCTCTATCTTCTTCGCCTCCCAAGCGACAAACGGGATTACGGACGAGACCAAGACGCTGACAGCACAGATGCTGGAATCCCTTGGGGTAGTCAATGCCGCAGAGGCTGCCGAGTATGCCCTTGCGGAAGCCAAAGCAAAATCCGCATTGGCTGCCTATGATCTTACAATGGCTCTGGAAAACGATACAGCCGTATTAACAGACAACTACCTTGCCATCCTCACGGAAGGAGAAGCCGCCGGAATTGCAAGACAGCAGCTCTACAGCCTAACCGCCGCCGAAATTGCCTTCGGCCAGAACAGCCTGAGCACGGAACAGAAAATAGAACGCCTGAAATCTCTGGCAGCGGCCTACGGAGATACCGCCAGTACCGCTCTGGCATCAGCCATTGCCAGTGATCTGGCCAGCGGACATACGGATGCGGATACCGCAATTGATGACCTGATGGCAAAAATAAACGCCGGAGTGCAGAAGGTGGATATCGACTTCTCCGGCATTGAGAAGTCTGCTGCCAAAGCCGGCCGGAATGCCGGTAAAGCAGCCGGGAAATCCTACGCTGATGCCCTAAAGGACGAGCTTTCCGGCCTAAACAGTGTCATCGGGTACATCGGCAGCATTCTGGAAGATCAGATCAATCTGTTTAAAGATCAGAAAGATGCCGCCATAGATGCCCTTGAGGCGGAAAAAGAAGCTGCCGAAGAAGCCTTGAATGCCGAGAAAAACCTTCTCCAAGAAAAACTGGATGCCAAACAGGCGGAAATCGACCAAATGGAGGAAGCCGCCCAAGCCAGAAAAGACGAAATATCCTTGCAGAAAGCCCAGTATAATCTGGAACGGTTGCAGAACCAGCGCACCACCTTACAATATTCCGAAAGCAAAGGGATGCACTATGTGACGGATACCAAGGAAATCCGTGAGGCAAAAGAAGCCGTCACCGAAGCCAAAGAAAACATCCTGTCCGCCGGGCTGAAAAAGGAAATCTCCGATTTGCAAGACGCCATGGACAGCCTTGACCGGAAGATAGAGGAGTCCAACCTATACTACGATTCCCTCATCGATCAGGCAGAAACATACTGGGACAGCCTGCTCAAAGGACTGGAAGACTATAAGGCCCGCTGGCAGGAACTGACGGAAATCGAAGAACAGGCCAAAATGGAAACCGCACTTAAGGATCTGGGAATTACAACGGAGCATCTCTTAAGCATGTCAGAATCCACCTTCCGGTCGTTTCAGGGAAATTACCTCGGCCTCCTGCAGGAGCTGTATTCCGGCAATGACGAAATGATCGCTATGCTTCAGAAATTCGGAGGCATTTCCGCAGATGTATTAACCCCCTTATCTGACACCATTTCCGATACCGCGGACAGCCTCGACAGATTTTCCGGCTCGGCCTTCTCGGTAAATACCAATGTCTCCGCATCAGCCGACAGCGTAAACAGTCTGAACACAGGGACAGAAGCTCTGAACCATAGCTTATCAGGTATCTCCGATTCCTTCCAAAACCTTCCCGATGCCGGCCGGCTGGAAAGCCTCACTGTCCTGACAGACAGCCTCGGCGCATCGGTACAAGCGTTCTCCGATGCCCTAAAGGGAATTCCTGCCGATATCGACATCAGCAGCGTCCTTGCACAGTTTGAGGCGCTGAAAAACTCCGTTGACGGCGCCGTCTCTTCCATATCCGGTAAAGCCATATCCAATGGCGGCAGCGGGGCTTCCGGCAGCTCTCCCTCCGGTCAGCAGAGCGGTTCCGGAGACGGTACAGACAGTCTTGTCCATGCCGTAAAAGAATTTCAGGCAGAAACGGATCAGGCCATCGGCACAACCGAAAGCTCCGGCGCTGCAGGCCGCTTCCGTCAGCTTGGCCAAAGCGTCGCTGCCGTTGCCGCTGCCATCGGCGGAGACACTTCGGAAAGACCCCCTCAAAATAGAGCCAAGGGCAGCCTTCAAAAGGGCAACGGTTCTAACGGACAAACACTCACAGGCTCCATAAAAACCCTTGGGGAAACGACAGAGAAAACTCTGGGGGAACCGGACGGCAGCGGCGTCACCGGCAGATTCGGCGAACTTAAGGATACCATCGCGGATGCGGAAAACCATGTCACAGGCATTATCCAAGGGCTCAGTGCGCTTGACGGTATGAATGCGGAATGCACCGTCACAGTAAATGTGGTGCAGCGCGGATCTTCTCCCCTTCCCTCTTTGGGATCCGCCAGACCCCATATAGAAGGAACCGCTGAATTTTCCGGCGGCTGGAGTACCGCAGACTCCCGGAAGACCCTTGTGGGCGAGCTGGGGCAGGAGCTCTGGGTACACGCCAAAGACGGCACTTTTGAAACCGTCGGGGACAACGGCGCCGAAATGATCCACACGGAAAAAGGCGACCTCATCTTCAACCATCTACAGACCAAAGAGCTGTTAAGCAAGGGTCGCCTTATTGAGAGCAGGAATCCGTCCACGGACGCCTTCCCCCACACCGGCAGAACCCTTTCTGCCATTGGAAGCGCTACGGAAGCCGATTATATCATCCCTAATGAACTCCCCCCTTACGATCCCGATAAAGATCCTACCAATTTTAAAGAAATATACCAAAAATGGCAGGCTCACATGGCAAACCTTGAAAATCCGGCGGATTTCCTGAAAGCCAACGCTTCCTATGAAAGAAGCAGGCAGATCCACGAAACATTAAAGCAGATCAGCCACACTAATATTTCCACCCAGAACATCCGCCCAAACATTAACATGGGCGGCAACACCTTCCAAATCACCTGCCCCGGCGTAACAAGTCAAGCCGTCATGCGTGAAGTCAAAAATGCTTTGACCAGAGAGTTCACCGGGCTTCATAACTACGCCGACCAGTTAAGCAGGATTTCATGACAAAAAAACTGCCGGTTTTAAGTGTCCCCTTTTTATAACCAAAAAGATTCCGCCGTTATTTACGGAGCATCAGAAATCGGCAGAGACAAAATCACCCGTAAATAACGGGAAAACAGGTGTGCATATATGGGAATTACCTATTTCCTATCAGATAAAATTAAGGCTCCCTTTGGAGTCTTTTTTTTAAATAAAATAATGAAAAACGGAGGAAAACAAAATGACAGTAGATGTAAGCAAATTGATCATCACTGAGGTTGCCCAGATCACGGCGTTCAATAACGCAGGTGAGCTGGAGTTTATTATGGATGAGGTTCAGAACGGATCCATCCAGAACAATCAGGAAAAGGCAGACATTACCGGCAGAAACGGCCGGAAGATCGCTTCCCTGAAAAAGAACAAGGCCGTAACCGTTTCCGCTACCAACGGTGTCCTTGTAGGCGGCGCATTGGCCGCACAGACAGGTACGGATGTAGAGCAAGGGACATTCCGCGTCCGCATCACAGATGTGATGACAGTAAAGAATAATACCTGCAAGACTTCCAAGACTGCAGTGGGTGTCACCGGCGCCGAGATCGGCAGTGTCTATGTAAAGAACGCAAACGGCTCCCTTGGCACAAAGCTTGAGCAGGATGCCGCTGCCGCAGAAGGCGTCTTCCAGTATGATCCGGCTACACAGGAAATTACCGTTTCCGGAATGGCCGACGGCACCGAGCTTGTAGCATTTTATGATGTGGAAGCGGAAGCTGCCAAGATCTCCAATGATTCCGAGAAATACAGCAAGGTATTGAAGCTCTACATTGACGTGGTGCTTCAGGATTCCTGCGATGTAGAATACGCAGGTCAGGTGATCATTCAGAGAGCCGACGTATCCGGCGAATTCGAATTGTCCCTCGGCGGAGACAGCTTTGCACATGCATTTACGGCAGAAAGCCTTGCCGGAGGATGCACCGGCTCCACCAATCTCTGGGACTTGATCGTCTACGGCGTCAACTAACCCGCCCTTCGGAGGGCGCATCCATGCGCTCTCCACTTCATTCTCTTGTACTCCCGCCGCCTCTTTCCCACAGCAGCCGCAAAATCGGAAGCTTTTCATAGACGGCTTTACTTTTCACACGGAATAATTCTTCAAAAGTAAGGTGGGAGAAAGCGGCGGAGTGACTTCGTTCGGAAATCAAAATATTATCCACACATGCCCTAACACCACAGCGCACAATTTTGAAGCACTCTGCAAAGGATTGAGAAAAAATCGCTTTTATTAAGGAATCAGCAATATATAATCGTTTTTCAGGTAATTATTTTTCATTTCAAAAAAACAACAATTGTACGCTGTAGTATTAAGCAAGCCACATATAAAAAAGAATGCTGCGAATGAGGGCTGGAGGCAAGATGGATACTCCCTTACTGATTGTAAGGAATATTGACCATAAAATATAATAATAGGAGGACAGAAATGGCTGATAAGGTACAAAAACCTTGTAAAATATGCGGGAAGCCCTTTACCCCTTGTGCTGACTGTGCAAAGGATAAAACAATGTTCCACTGGAAAAGAGTGGCCTGCTCCCAAGAATGCGCCAGAAAATACTTTGCCAAAGTGGAAGCCTCAAGACAGACAAAATCCTAAATACAATCTCTGGCAAAACACATTCTCTGATTCTGCAGCCTCTAGTCTTAATGCACTCTGCCGAAAATCATCTGCGCCCCCGCTTCGCGGTATATTTGAGCCAGCTTGTGACACACATCTGTCAGAAAGCAATTTTTAAACACGTTCTAGTGCTGACATGTTCCTTTACGGCTGAGTGATCGGTTTATCTCCTATATGCAGGCAGAAAGCCAGAAATCCAAAAAACAGCCCGCAAAGCTATAACGGAAAGCCTTCCAAAGCTTCCATGATTCTACAAAAGAAACGGAGACGTAATGATGCAGATATACCTCGACCATGCAAGCACCACTCCCTTGAATAATCAGGTAAAAAAATATTTGCTTGATATATTAGATTTGTACGGCAATCCGTCCTCTCCGCATTCGGCAGGCGAAAAACCCAGACAAATATTAACGGATGCAAAACATTCCGTTGCGGAATTTATCCACGCGGCTTCATCGGAACTCTACTTTACGCCCTCGGGTTCGGCGTCAAATACCTTGGCAGTCAAAGGGCTGACTTCGGAAAACCCGCAGGAAAACCGCTATCAAGTATTCTACTCTCCCACCTCTCATAAATCCATGCAAAAAGCATGTGAATCCTGCCTTTCCCACACTCCTCTGGAAGTGACTCCTTCCGGGGAAATAGACCTGCTCCGCTTAGACGCGATTCTTTCACAAAATGCTTCTTTAAAACCCCTTGTGTGCATAGAAGCCGCCAATTCCGAAATCGGCACTGTCAACAATATCGCAGAAATCGGATCCGTGGTACGGAAGCATAAGGGAACCTTCCTTGTAGATGCAACGGGCTATATCCCATTTTTCAAAATTGACATGGGGTTATGGGGAAAATACGTTGATATCCTGACCTTCAGCGGCCACAAGCTACATGCCTTAAAGGGTGTCGGCGTTCTATGGAAACGCAGAGATATTATATTAAAGCCCCTGATCTATGGCGGCCAGCAGGACGGCATAGTCTCCGGAACGGAAAATGTCCTTGGCACTGCTTCTCTGGGTAAAGCCGTGGAAACATATGATTACTCTTCTGTTTCACCAACCCAAAGAAATTATGTATATGATTACATTATCCGGCACATTCCACACAGCTATCTGGCAGGCGCCCCCATAGAGTCCGGCAGCAGGCTTCCCCATAATCTGTATGTCTGTTTTCAGGGGGTGGAAGGGGAATCCCTGATGATTCTGCTGGATATGCACGGCATCCAAGTCTCCACCGGCTCCGCCTGTAACAGCACAGATTTATCCCCCTCTCCTGTGTTGACAGCCATCGGAATGAAACAGGAAGACATTCACAGCTGCATCCGCCTGACCTTCAGCGGTCAGGAAACCAAGGAAGAATTGGATTATGTCTGTGAAACCTTAAAGCAATGCGTTACCTGCCTGCGAGATATGTGCCGGCAGGATGTCTCGTAAAACCGCATATGGATGTGATTTTGACTTCATGTGGATCTGCCTGAACTGTTACGGCAGGATTCCTTGGATGAAACTGTGACACATAGTCTTTACCTCTCATTTATTACGTGGCCATGTCACCCCTTCCTTGACATGGCCGCAATACATCTCTTCTTTACACGGCTATACCGCACTATCCTTGACACGTCCGCTCTGTGCTTTTCTCTTTTGCATTGCTGATTTTTTTCTGGCATACTGTGCTTTTCTTTGCACGAGTATGCTGCACTTTTTCTTTCTTCGGATATGCCGTTTTTCCATAAATATCAAAAAATCTCTTTTACCTACGTACTTCGGTTATTTCCGGCCCGTACCCCTATATACACAACTTTAGTTTCTTTCGACAGACAATATACGATACAAAACAGGAGGTGTTTCCCATAGAATTTATTAATCAAATCGCACCCTACATACAAAAATATGCGCCCTCATACGGCATTCGTGTGTATTCACCTATTATTGCTCAGGCAGTGCTGGAATCAGCATCCGGAACCTCCGAGCTGGCTGCAAACGCCCACAATTATTTCGGGTTAAAATACAGAGCCGGAAGATGCCCTACCGCCTGCGGAATATACCATAAGACCGGTTCCGAACAAAACAATGACGGCTCCTACTCCTCATCCCCCATGCAGTGGATGAAATTTCCTGATATGGAAAGCGGCGTACAGGGATACTTTGATTTTACTGATATTCCCGCCTACTCCAATCTCAAAGAAGTGACGGATCCCTTGACATATCTTGAAAACATCAAAAAAGACGGATATGCCACTAGCTTACAATATGTGGAAAATCTAATGAACGTCATTCATAAATATGACCTGACAAAATATGATACACCGGCTGCGGCATCCAATCCTGTGTGCCCAGTCATCCGCACTCTGTCAGCCAATCCGGCCAATTACGGCGGATCAAGGGCGGCATCTTCCGTCCGATACCTCATCTACCATTATACGGCCAATAAAACCGACAAAGCAAAATCAAATGCGGCTTATTTTAAAAACAATATTGTTAAAGCATCCGCCCACTATTTTGTGGACGAGCATGATATCTACCGTTCCGTGGAAGATTTAAAAACCGCATACTCGGTGGGCGGCAGAAAATGGTCCGACTGCACCTCCACCGGAGGCGGCTCCATGTACGGCAAGATTACCAACACAAACAGTATTTCTATTGAAATGTGTTCCTCCAACGGTGAAATCTTAGAAGCAACCTTACAGAACGCAGTTCGATTGGGCAGAGAACTGATGCAGAAATACCATATTCCCCTATCCAATGTCTACCGCCACTTTGACGTAAACGGAAAACACTGCCCCGGATGGGACGGATGGTATGGCAAAGACAGCGCCAAATGGAATGAATTCAGAAGCAGGTTGTCCGGCGCCGCATCCGATTCAAATCCTTCAAATTCACAAGCTTCTGACTCCCAAGTTTCCGGTTCCCATGCTTCCGATTCCCAATCTTCTGGTTCCCATGCTTCCGGTTCTTCGGTTTCCGGTTCCCATACTTCCGATTCCCAATCTTCTGGTTCCCATGCTTCCGGTTCTTCGGTTTCCGGTTCCCATACTTCCGATTCTTCGACTTCCGGTTCCCACGTTTCCGGCGGGTCATCTGCTGCAGATTCCGGGATTTATCAGGTTAAGCTTCTGGAACATCTAAATGTACGCAAGTCACCCAACGGTAAAATTCTGCAGGTCAACGGAGCAAAGAAAGGTTTCATCTATACCATTGTGGAAACACAGGGAAACTGGGGACGCCTAAAATCAGGCGCCGGATGGATCAGCGTATCGGACAAATATGTGAAAAAGCTATAGCATTTACCCCTCCGCAAACCGGCGGGGTATCAACCATAAATGTATTGCAGCAGAAAGGAGACAATATTTATGGCACATGACAACTATTTAAACCTTGCCGGACTGTGTCAGTTTTATAATAATTTGAAAAGCTTATTTGCAACAAAAGAAGCTGCATCTGCTCTTTCCGACGGATTAATGTCCTCATCCGATAAAGAAAAACTGGATGAGATTGCGGAAGGAGCAAACAACTACATACATCCTGAAACTACCGGAAATAAACATATTCCAAGCGGCGGTTCTTCCGGACAGATTTTATCATGGTGTGGGGATGGCACGGCAAAATGGATCAATCATAATGCAATAGACGGAATTACAGATTCGCTGACTACCACGGACTCAAATATTGCATTATCTGCGAAGGCAGGTAGCAACTTGCAAAACCAGATTAGTGAACTAAACACTGAGTTCTCTAATTTAACTCCGCAGGATATTGATGCCTTCCCATACATGGTGCTGCCGAATGACACAGATTTAAATACTTTGACGAATCCGGGAATATACCGCGTATATAACGAAGATGGAACCCCATATAACTATAAAGCGGTTCTGGTTATTGAAACGGATGAATCGTATATTTCACAAATTGCCATCGAAGAAGGCTATTCGTTCAGCATGTCCATGAGATACTATACCCCCATAGACGGCTGGTCTGACTGGGTTAACCTTGACGAAACCTTCCTGCACCGCCACGCCAAGGCGGATTCCGCCGCCTATGCAGATGATGCCGCCCATGCTGCAAATGCAGACAACGCGGCAAATTCCGTTGTGTCTGCCAGTGCGAATGCTGTGATTGGGGTACCGTTCCAGAATACGGATCCGGGAGTAGACAGAAGGTACCACTTAGCAGCTGACGGAGGCACTAACCCGGTACAGTGGATACACCGGAACAACATGTGCGTTGGCCATCTGGGGAATGGCGGCAATGCAGATATGCCTATGACCTTCCACTATGTGGGCAAGCCAGGGCAGCCCCAATGGGTATGGGGAAGTGATGAAGGAGCCGGAACTAACGCATATGTATGGAACCCAGCCGCTTTTTCGGTGTATTATGCCAATACTGCCCATGGAATCAGGGCGTATAATGAAGAAGGAGCGTCCTATGGTGAAAGCTGGGTTATGAAGTGTAAATATAACTTGTTCGCGGATGGTGCATTTGGGTTATATGTCCAGCACAACGGAGGCGGAATAATGGGTGTCAGGGTAGACAGGGCTGCCATGGATGCACAAGGGAGGGATATTGCAGCCACC
>Ga0137308_101271_pt1 | contig 26530 bp, 19 predicted proteins | sample Inofrocosms_June_FD_97181 | JGI IMG/M metagenome (GOLD analysis project Ga0137308, IMG submission 97181) | Mouse cecal microbial communities from Vienna, Austria - N-Acetylneuraminic and N-Acetylglucosamine D2O microcosms_June | ecosystem: Host-associated > Mammals > Digestive system > Large...
GTCAAAAAGCCTCGTCAAACGATGGTTTGACTGCGTTTTTTTCCTTAAAGATAACCATTTTGGGTAAAAATCCGTCATTTCCTCAATTTTCAAACAAGCCATAGTGTTTCGAGTTAATACTATAGCAATCCAAAAAAGTTTAAACAAAATTACAACAGTGCAAAAAAGCACACAAGCTTTGGGGGCGTTGCCACCGTCCTTCGGACTCCCCTACTTCCCTTTCGGAGTCCGAAAGGGAAGCGGAAAGGACAATTATACTAATAACCATTTTGACACAAGATAAAATCATAGTCAAAATGGTTATTACACCCGAAGCACTGTTAACCAATTAAAAACCGTTTTTTCCATTTTTTAATTGGTTAACAGTATTAGTCGCTTCGCTCCTATTTGTTTATCTTTTTGTTGGATTGCTATAAGAGAAAAAGTAATATCTTAATTTCCGCTTTAAAATCGATAAATTACCCTACTTTCTCTTCTTAGCCGCCAGCGAACCCACAAACGCTGCCGCCGCCAGAGCCGCGGGTACAACAGCCAAAGGAACACCCGTGGGCTGGTTCTTGTCGGAACTGTCTGTATTGCCGATATTGCCCGTATTCTCGATGCTCTCATAAATCAGAGTAGATGTAGCGTCAGATGTCTCGCTTGACTCGGGGGCATGCGTATTCGGCGTCTGTGTTTCCGGATCCTGAACGTCCGGAGTCTGAGTCACCGCCGGCTGTATTGTCGTACCCTGTGTTTCGTTGGAATCGCTTGCTCCGTTATCGGGAACGTAGAAATCGCCGTGCGAACCGGCAGTGGTTACCGTAGGCTCTTCGGGATCTTCGGGACCAACATCGGGAAGATTTTCATCCGGAATTATGGGAGGAAGCTCTTCTGAAGGTGTGCTTCCGCCTTCCGCGTCAAATCTCGCGCCTGCGTCGATTGGAGCCGAATCCGCAAGCATAAGGAATTCGTTCATATTAATGGTGCCGTCGTCATTGCGGTCAATTCCGCTGAAGGAGAGAGATTTGAACATAGCTTCGGTAATCTCCGCGTTTTCAGAGTTTACGCTCTTGGAACCGTTCCAGAAGTAAACGCTGCTGCCCGCAACAGCCGCCGCGTCCTGTGTTCCCTTACCCGATACCGAGTCGGATACCGCAAAATCCTCGGCGGTTATTTCGGATAAGAACCTCCCCGCGGATATACACTTGAAGGAAATAAGTCCCTTTACGGAGAAATCGGTGTTTGCTACGTTGTCTCTTGTGTAAAGATTTATGTTGCTCTTCTTGTTATTGTAGGAAGTGCAGTTTTCAACCTTTACGTCGGGGCAGGAGTTAGAGGTAATGCCGTCCGCCTTATTGCCGAAAGCTATGCAGTTTTTCAGCAAATGGCCGCCAGACATTCCTTCGCCGCCCAATTTAAAGCCGTTGCCGTTACCCGCGTCCGTACCGTCCTCAAGATAACCGTTGCCGTAGGCTACGGAGTTTTGGATAGTAACTGAACCGATGGAGCCGGAGGCGGTTTTGGCGAAGAGATCCCAGCCGTCGTCGGCATTGTTGTAGGCTACGCACCCGTCAAATACGTTGCCGGTACCTACCGTAAGCTTGGCGGCAAAGCCGTCCGCGTCCTCATAACCGCCGTCTGCGTTATTGTGGGAGGTGCAGTTAAGTATTAGGTTGTTACAGGGCCAGAGCTCCTTGGGGTCGGAGCTGTTGTTGTAGGCGCTTATCTGTATGCCTGTGTTGCCGTTGTTGTAAGCGTTTATCCGGTCGAGTGTGATGTTGTTTCCGTTTACGTAGAAGCCGCCCTGACCGTTGGAGGTATTAGTTACGTCAAAGCCCTTGAAGTACCAGTAATCTCCGCCCGCTCTGAAACCCTGAGACTTTTTCTGGAAGTCAAATATTGGGCGTGTCTTTGCGTCGGGATCGGCTATCATGTAAATTTTTTCTTCCGACGTACCGTCAAGACCTCGCGCGATATGAACGGGAGACTCCAACTTGTAGGTTCCCTCCATAACTACGATGGTCTGTCCCGGCTGAACAGCGTTTACCGCCGTGTAAACGTCGAGAGGATACTCGGGGCCGCCGTTGCCTTCGGAATTGCCATCGGGAGCAATATAAAGGTTATTCTGATTTGCAAAGCGGTTTTCAAAGCTAACCGTGTGTTCTTTGGTAACGGGGTCAGTGCTGGCCAGTATCTGTCCTTCGCCTAATTCCTGATTCGGGTCGGGAGTAAATACAATGGTTATCTTATTGCTGCCGCTTTCGGTGAGTTTTATTTCGGTGTCCGCGCTGACATTGCGAGGAAGCTCGGCCGTGGCAGATTTAACGCCGTTAACGCTTATTTCCGCAGTGCCCGCAACGTTTGCGAAAAGTGTGAGAGTGTAGTTTTCGCTGTTGGAAACGCTGCCCGATTTTACGTTAATTCGGGGAGTAATGCCTTCAACGGGCTTTTCCTCGGCGGGAGCGTCGTCATCGGGGTCAACCGTGGTGATTTTAACGTCGGAGAAGGTAGCGCGGGCGTTTCTGGAAGCGAAGAAGCCCACATATACGTTTTCGGCGTCAAGCTTATCCAGTGCCTTGGGATCATAGAATTTTTGGGTTCTTACAAGCTCTCCTTCCTGAGTATAATAGGAGATAAAGTAGCCCGTATTGTTTCTCTGAATTTCGATGATAAAGTCGGTGAGCTCCGCTATTGAAGGACCCTTCAGCGCTTCGGGATTGATAACGTTGCCCACTATATTATATGTGGCGGCGTCAAGACCCTGCTCTGCGGCCGAAATTTCAAGCGGATACTGTATTCCGTTGGCAACCTGCTTGATGGTAGCGGTATCGCTGCTCATTACCAAGTCGATATTTTCGGGGGTAATGCCCAGCTTGGTGTTGATGCCGAGACCCAACTGCATCGAGTATTTGCTTCCCAGCGTGCTGTCATAGGTCACCTCGGCAAATTCTGAGTCATAGCGGTATTCAACCTTTGAAGCAAGCGCCATATATTGGTTGCTCCAGAAATCCTTTACACCGTATACGTCGGGAATACTGTCGATAGCCAGAAGGCCGAAGCCGTCCTGTCCGTTGGAATAGGTCCAGCTGTCAACATGAACGTTGGCACGGAAGGTAAAGTTAAGGTTGGTAGGAATGGGTGTGTAGTAGAAGGCGATGCCGTCCTGCCCCGCGGGCTGAATCTTTCCCTTGCCCTTTTCCGAGAATACGGTCACCTTTCCGTCTTCGTTAATATTTCCCTCATATCCGTTAGAGCCGTCTGTGGTGCTTGTAGAGGTGCCGTAGATGGTGAAGCCCCAGCGCTGCTGCTCCTCTTCGGTAACGGTGGCTTCCATAACAGCGGATTTTTCTCCCTCATCCGAACCGCGTACGGCGGAAACGGCAAAGCCGTATTTTTCGCCTACCGTAAGCCCTGTTACGGTAAACATGGTATCGGCGGAGCTGCCCGCTTTTTCGCCGTTTACATAAATATTGTAGCTTTCGGCTTCCTTTACCGCGCTCCATATAAGCTCTACCGAGCCGTTGCCCTTATTTGTGGCGGAAGAGATATTGGTAACGCCCAAAGGAAGAACGTAATCGAGGGTCGCCTCTTCGGAAACAAGCTCCGTGGATTCACCCTCGCGGGAAAGCGTTGCCTTAAATGTATAGGTTCCCGAATCGTCAGGGGTAAATGTGAGGGTATGCTCGTTTTTTTCCGCTAAGGAACGCATATCGGTGGCGCCGCCGTCCTTGTCGGTCATGGTGACTACCACCTGATCGCCGCCGTTTATTCCCACGTCGGCGTTAACGGTTACGGTTGCGTTGGAACCGTTCTGAGTTACGCCGGTGATAACGGGCGCGTTAACCTCGCTCCAGTCGGCGCGGTCAACGGTGGCAGGAGCGCCCTCGGTAACGGATACCTTAAAGAAATAGTTGTTGTTTTCCTTTCCGCCAAGGAAGTATGTTCCCGCGTCGGGGAGCTCAAAGGAAGAAATGCAGGTAGCGTTCTTCTCAAGAGTTTCCTCAGAGGTATAAACGGTCTCTCCCTTATTGTTTACAACGGTTATCTGACGGTTATCGTCTCCGCCCTCAACCCACCACACCTTCACCTCGGCAGCTCCGGAGGTGGTAAAGGAAATGGCGTTCTTGGGGGTAGAAGCGTCAAGCTTTCCGCCGAAATTTACCCTTTTGGAGGCGCTGTATCCGTCTTCAAAGGATTTGTTGCTGCCGTCCACCTTGGTTTTGGCGCTGTAAAACAGGGTGAAATACTCGTCCGTGCCATTTTTCTCGCTCTCGCCGTCCGCAAAGGCACCTGCCGCGAAGGCGGTCAGGTCGTCGGTGGCGTCGAGTATGTATTCCTTGGGCTGATGTTCGGTAACTTCCACCTTAAACCAGTAGTTTCCTCCGGTGACATTGCCTAAGTAATATTTACCTGCTGAGGAAAGATCAAACTCGGTAATGCAAAGCGCGTTGTCCCCGCCTTCATTTTCGGAGGTAAACACGGTTTTGCCCGTGTAATCAAGAGCCGTGATCTGGCGATCCGCCTTGTTTTTTGCCCACCATACTTTTACCGTTGCGGGGTTCTGGGCGGTAAACTCAATTGTTTCCTTTAATGCGGAAATATCAATCTTTCCGCCGAAGTTAATCCTTTTGGTACCCGCAAAGCCGTCTTCAAAGGTTTTGGAGTTTTCGTTGATTGCCATCTTTGTGCTTCCGTACAAAGTAAAGTAATCTCCTTCTCCCGCAAAAATCTTCTGGCTGTCCGCCAAGGCTCCTTTATCAGTTTTTTCCAGTTCGGAAGCGTTAAGTACATAAGTCGGGTCTCCCGCAGGTGAAGCGGTTCCTCCTCCCGACTCGCTCTCTGCGTTTACTGTGACCAAGGATACGGAGGTCAGCGACATAAACAGCGCGAGAGCTCCCGCAAGAAGCCTGTTTTTGCCTTTTGGTCTCATAATACAATCTGCCTTTCTTCCTGAGGAGTGTCGGCGCATAGGCTGCGGCGCGACGTGTTTGAAAAAATTTTCTCCTTCGGATAAAACTTGCCGGACACTTTATTTAAAACCAAAGTGTCCGTACTTTCCAAAATCTATTATCTTAATGATAGCTTATACAAAGGCTTTTGTCAAGGACAAAACGGGCATAAATGCGAATGTTTTTATAATTTTAAACCCGCTTCCCAAGCGGTTCCGCAAGAACAAAGGACATTTTTGCATGCCTTTATGTCCGATTTGTCTATATTTTTTTATAATTTATAAAATTTTTATTACTATATTCACAAAAAAATTCCTTTCGCTGTCGGAAAAGAACCGCACCTCCGTGTCAGCTCCTATTTTTTTTCAAATCTTTGATCTTGCCAGAAAGCCTATGTTTCTGCCTTAAATCATCCTTGAATTTTTTTAAATACTATGTATAATTATAGGCAACACCGCGAAAAGACCGCGCTGCGCGCTTTGCCGCGCATACGCTTGCAGCTTTTACGTCATTTTTACCCAAAACTCCTTGAATTACGCCGGTATTCCTGCGTCGTTTTGGACAATCTGACGAAAAAGCTCACTGCGCGTCTGTACGACAATCTTGGTGCGGTATTGCCTATAATAAAAATTTTGTTTTTATCCAATAAAACATGTTTTTAATCCGTTATAGTAAGTGAAAAGGGAAAACGCGGAAAGGAAATCTTTATTATGACAGACAGCGAGCTCAGCTTAAAGCTAAAAAATGTGTCCGAGGGTGATATCAAGGCATTTGAGGACATTTACAACGATATGAAAAGGCCTGTTATGACCGTTATAATGAGAGTGGTGGGAAACAGGGAAACGGCGGAGGATCTTCTTCAGGAGGTATTCGTCAAACTTTACCGCTCTCCTCCAAAGGATGTTTCAAAGCCCAGAGCCTATATATTCAAAACCGCGGGAAATTTAGCCATTGACAGCCTCAGAGCCGAGAATCGGACGGTCAGTCTCGACGAGTGCGAGGGTTATATATATGCCGACGTTCCCGACAGCGGAGAGAAGCTAGATATTGAACGTGCGCTGGATCAATTGGACGAGCCTAAACGGCGGATAGTCACACTTCATATAAACGCGGGTTTAAAATTCCGCGAAATAGCGGAAATAATGGACATTCCCTTAGGTACGGCGATATGGAGATATAACGACGCCATAAAAAGACTTAGGGAGCTGCTTTCCTGATTTTTTGATTTCTCGAAATTCCCTTTTCGGAAAAATTACATTATCCGTATTAATGCGTTTTAATATAAGCACTGCCGGATGCCCTCCGCCTTTAATCAAGTTTACGACTTGGTTAAAGACTGGTATTATATGGAAAAGGAGTTTGTTATGATTAAATTCAATAAGATATTTTGTGCGCTTGCCCTGCTTTCCTCTTTTGCGCTGCTGTCGGGTACGGTTTTCGCGGAGCCGGAAGGGGAATCGGACGGAGTCTATGCCTGCGAAACGGCTCAGGAGGGAAACGACGATTTTCCATCCACCTATATCGAAATGCCGGGGAACCCGGATTCTGATACGGTATCTCCTGATGAAATAATGATCTCTCCTCCCTACGATCCCGACAGCGGAGAACTGCCCCCCGCCTCCGGCGAACCGCGGGAAATGTTTGCCGACTACGACAAAGGCGACGGCGATATCGAGGATATAAGGGAATACTGGGAAACAAACGGATATCCCGAATATGTAAGCTTTATCTGCGATCAGGGCGTTGCAACCTACGACGTCGCCACACAAACCGAAACGGTTTATCACCTTTGGGAAATAGGGATAGCGGATATAAGCGAGGAGAAAAAGGAGGAGATAAAGGCGCTTGTTTCTTCGGAGCAGCATTTGTTCTTTACCCCTTGCACTTATAATCTGGAGGAGCGGAGAGGCGTCAAGGCGAAAATAGAGCGTGAATACCCCATTGCCGAGGTTTCCCTTTCAAAATACGGCGAGGAAATCGAGGTTATAATAAGCGGATACCCCGAAGATGAGTTAGAGGGAATCGAAGCCGACATACTCTCCGCATTCGATGGGGAAAGCGGTATAATCAGAGTACTTAAATCGGTTCCCACCATAGGTATACCAGAAATCGGAGTGAACCCTGCGGATACGGAAGCGCCCGCCGTCGATTCCTCTCCCGACCCCATAGTTACGGAGATCGTTACGGAGGAAGAGAATTTCGTTTCAGGCTCCGAAATTCTTCCGGAGCAGACGGCCATAGCATCGGCGGCCGATAATATTTATGGCGCCGAAGACGCGCCTTTGGACACGCCTCCTATTAATGACAATTTGCCTGATATGGATGCTGATAAGAAAGCGGATATTGAAAAGTCGAACAATCCCGAAGTAAGCGGAGCCATAAGCGAGATAGGCGCCGTTGCGGCGATGATAAACAACGAGAGTCAAAGAAGCGGCGAAGAAAGCCTTTGGATATGGATTTGCGCCGTTGCCGCCGCTACCGCGGCTATAACCGCAGCGGTGATATTGGGAAGAAAGCGCATTAGAACGGTAAGTCTTGCAGACGGCGGAGAGGTGTCCGAAGGCGGGAAAACGACCAAAGCCGAGGTTGTCAAGGCGGTGGCTGAAAGCGAAGCGGAGCCTTCGGAAAAGGTTTTCGGAGATATTATCGAAAGGATAAACAGAGAGGATAATTTATAAGCGTTTGCCATAAAAAAGGGACGCCCACTGATTCGGGGCGTCCCTTTTTGTTGGAGGGGCAACAATAAATAAACGGAAATAATCCCTAAGGGAAACAGGCGTTTATAATTTGTTTTTTTACAGTACCATCATTTATTTTCTTTTCCCCTCTTGATCTGTGCCGCCAACAGCGCTCCGGCCAGCAGTGCCAAAGCGAACAGCGCCTGAATACCGATAGCCGACCAGATAATTTCTTCGTCAAACACCGCTTCGTCCGCGCCGAATATTGAATTGTTTGCTTTTACGTACCAATAGGCGGGCAGAAATTTTGCGGCCATAAGAATATTTTCGCCCAAAAGCGACTGTGAGACAAATATTCCGCATAAAAATGCCATTCCAAGCCCCAGAACGTTGGAAACCATGGAAGTGATATAATTCGCCTTTTTTACGGACTCCGAGCTCAATATTCCCACAAACGCCGACAGCGCCAGAGAAAACAGCATAAAAACCAGCATCTGAAGCAAGGAGTAAAAGCTATGCTCATTAAACAAGGTTCCGCCCGTGATTACGGTTCCCGCTGCCAGAAGAACCACGCAGGAGACCAAGCATACCATGAACGCGCCGCAAATTATCTGCATCATATAACGGGCAGGCGAAACCGGAGCGCAGAAACTTCTTGCTTTTACGTCCTCGCAGAGAAAAGAGGAGAAAGTGGGCACCAGTATTCCCAATATCATCATCAGCATAATGTAGGGGATAAAGTTGTAAAACAGATAAGCCCCCGTGTTTTTATTATCCCAGCCGTTATTTCCGGAGAAGCTTGTTACCTCCACCCCGTTTTCAAGCGTCCTTGCCGCTTCTCTGCATGCCTCCGCCGTATCATAGCCTCCGGTTATATAAAGCCTTGCCGCCGATATATAAGCATCTATGCAGCTTTCAGTGAACACCTCCGAGGCGCTTCCCGCTATTACCTGCGAGGATAAAAGGTTTTCCGTCTCACCGGTGCCCAGCGCTTCCGCAAATCCCTTGTTTATTGTGAGAACATATTCCGCTTTTCGGTAATAAAGGCTGTCCTGAACCGCGTTCTCCTTTTCAAAATCTATATCCGTCATTTTTATATTGGGGGAATTTTCGAGATAGTCTAAAAAGGCTCTGCTTTCCTCCGTATTATCCTTATCGTTTACGGCAAGCAGCGTGACAAAACCGTTTATGCTTTCCGCGCTTCCGTTAAGACCGCTTCTTCCCATCATAGTCATACCAAGGAGCATCGCGAACATCACCATATACATTACCGCGACTCCCATATAAGATGGAATAAGTCTTAAATATGCTTTAAATACCATATTTCTCTCCTTATCTACGTTATATGTGTTTATGGCAGCACCGCGCAATGACCGCCTGATACTAATCCTTTTAAAAATTTTGGATTAGTGTTTCGGGTGCAACCCTTTTTAAACTATGGATTTTATCCATAGTTTAAAAAGGGGTTGGTATGACGGCTTTGCGTGCGGCGTTGCCTATATAGATTTGTATTTCCGCTTGCGCGTCATTATCATTGAGCCTGTCAGCAGCAGCGCGCACCAGATAAGCAATATCGCGATATTTGAAATAATCTTTTCATAGCTTCCGTAAACGCACAGGCTGTAAAAGCAGTCCACAATCAGCGCCGCGGGGTTTATGCGGTTAAACAGAGGAAAGCTTTCCTCAATAAGCAGTCTCATACCCCCGAACATAAGCCCGCTGAGAAAACACAGTCCGAGAGAACAGGCAAGCAGAATGGCGTTTTTAATTACGTCCTTTAATCCTCCGATTGAACCGATAAAACAGCCCAGACTGTTCCCCAACACCGAGCTTAAAAGGTTGACGACTATTATCACCCAGAAAGGAACGCCAAATTTTATGCCTAAAATATATACAAGATATGCAGAAGCTATGTTTAGGAAAATATTGTGTATCAGAAGAGTTGCGATAAGAGAGGATATTATATCTCCGAACTTGCTTACGGGGCTTATTTCGACCCTCGCGCCTAAAGCGGAAAGATTCGCCTGATGATTTATGGCGCAGTACATACCCATCATCGACCCAAAAAGTCCGCTCATTGCCAGAAGGTTGTAGAAATATTGAACATAAGGGTCATAGTTGGCGGAATTGGATTCCGAGCGGATATAATTCGTCTCCTGCTCCATCGCCTTTATTATTTGGGGCATTTTTTCGGGATTTGAAACGGCGGCCGCGCTGATTATCTCATATCGGCTTTTAAAGCTGTCCAGTACCGATTTTACTATTCCCGACTTTATTCCTGCGCCCTCCGGCACTTCAAGGGAAATATTGCCGTCAACGTAAATTATTGCTTGTAATTCGCCCTTTTCCATCAGCTCTTTTGCCTTTTTCTCGTCTTCGGTAACAATATCAAACAGCGGTTTATCTTCCGAATCGGAGTTATCCGTTTCCGAAAGCGCTTTTATCATCTGGTCAAAGCCCTCCGGCGTTTCCGTTCTTTTAATAACGGCAACCGGTATATCCGAATAATCCTGTTCGCTGTCCGCAAGGCTGCCGAACGCCACAAAAAACAATGTACCCAATATCACCGGAAATCCCATAAGCCAGAATACAACTATCTTATTTCGCAGAAGCGAAAAAAGCTCATATTTTATACGGTTAAGCATCAGTCCCGAAGCTCCTTTCCCGTTATCTCAAGAAAAACGTCGTTTAAGGTAGGAAGAAGCGAATACACTCTTCCCATCGGTATTTCCTCGTTGTGCATATAATCCAGCAGCCTTGTAAGATTATGCTTTCCGCCGCTGTACAGCAAAGTCAGAGCCTTTCCGTCGTATCTGCATTCATAAACGTGAGGCATACTCCTTGCCGCGTCAATCTGCTCATCGGTAAGACCCGCCGCTTCCACCGAAATGGTTTCGGTGTTCTTGATAAGCTTTTTAAGCTCCTGCTTGGTGCCCTCCGCTATGTTTCTGCCCTTATCGATTATTGCGATTCTTGAACAGATCTGTTCTACTTCCTCCATATAATGAGAGGTATAAATAATGGTAGCGCCCTGCCTGTTAAGCTCCTCGATCCCTTCTAAAATCCTGTTTCGGCTCTGAGGATCGACTGCCACCGTAGGTTCGTCCATTATGATAAGTTTAGGCTTGTGCGCAATGCCGCAGGCTATGTTCAGGCGGCGGAGAAGTCCCCCCGAAAGTTTTTTCGGGCGAAATTTTTCAAATCCCTCCAGTCCCGCAAAGGCTATGGCCTCGTCAACACGCTGTTTTCGCAGCGCCTTGTCGGAAATATACAGCCCGCAGAAATAATCTATATTTTCCCTGACGTTAAGCTCGTTGAGAACCGCCACGTTCTGCATAACCACGCCTATGTTCCTTTTTACCTCGGCGCAAAGCTTTTTCCCAAAAACGGATATTTCGCCTTTATCGTAAGTAAGCAGGGATAAAATACAGTTTATTGCGGTGGTCTTACCCGACCCGTTAGGTCCCAGCAGTCCGAATATTTCCCCTTCCTTTATATCCAGTTCCAGATGGTCGAGGGCGATAAGCTCCTTATAGCGCTTTACAAGCCGCTCCACTTTTACAACAGTTTCCATATAAAAGTAAATCCTTTCAATTATATTTTTTCTGTAATTATTTTAACATTTTCACCTTTATGATACAAGTGACAAAAGTAACATCTTCATATGACATTTGTCACTTTTTTGAAGTAGGGAAAATAAATGTGGATTTTGTCTCGGATTTATGGTAAAATTAGTTGGAAACATTTTTTGATCGGATGGATAGCAATATGAAATATTTGGCCGAAAAGCTGATTATTCTGGTAATATGCGTATTGTCACTGTATGATATGGAAATAACCTACCGCATATTGGCAGGCGGACTTCTTGCCCTTTCCGCCGCCTGTTTTTGCCAGGCGCTGGAAAAAAGAAAAGTTCCAAGGCTGGCGAGTGAGCTTCTCTACGGCGCGGCAGCGCTTGTTTTTCCCGAAATGTCCTTTTTCGCGGCGCTTCCTCTTTACGAAGCGGCAAGGGCAAAGGACGCGGCGGGAATTGCGGTTATAATCTTAGGTGCCGCAAGAGGACTTTTCCTCTTTGGCGCCTCTCGCCTTATTCCATTTGCCGCCTGTATTTTGTCTGTATATCTGGCGTTCTGCGCTGTTTTTTCGGAATGCCGGCGGGTAAAGCTGATTGAAAGCCGAGACAACAGCGTTGAGCTGGAGCGGCTTTTGAAGCGCAGGAACAGAGAGCTTAAGGAAAATATGGAGTATGAGCTGAAAATAAACACTCTGAATGAGCGTAACCGTATAGCGAGAGAAATACACGATAACGTGGGACATATTCTCACCCGCTCCCTGCTCGGTACGGGGGCTTTGATAGCCGTCTGCCCAAAGGAACAGAAGGAGCTGAGAGAGGGGCTTATCGTTCTTAAGGACAATCTGAACTCCGCCATGGAAAGCATAAGAAAAAGCGTTCATGATATAAGGGACGATTCTCTTGATTTGAAGATTATTCTTGACAAAATAACCGCCGATCTTCGGAAAAGATTTAAAACGGAGTTAATATATGATATTAAGGGAGAAATGCCCGCTAAGATTAAAACGGCGTTTACCGCGATTCTTAAGGAAGCGGTGTCGAATATTTTAAGGCATAGCAGCGGAGACAAAGTGCAGATAACCGTAAGGGAACATCCGGCTTTGTATCAGCTTATTATTTACAATAACGGCAGCGGGGGGAAAGTATCGGGAACGGGGATGGGGCTTGACGATATGCGGCAGAGGGCGGAGGAGCTTAACGGGATATTCAGGGTTGATTCGGAGAAGGGGTTTACGGTGTTTGTTTCGGTAAAAAAAGAGCTTTATATTAATCTTTAATCATATTGCAGACAAAGTCGAAAATATGGTTATTACATCCGAAGCACTGTTAACCAATTAAAAACCATTTTTCCAATTTTTAATTGGTTAACAGTATAAAGATTAACTAATCTCTGTTTTGACTGTAGACTTTGTTATATTTTGTCTACAGTCAAAACAGAGTTACACCCAAAACAATAGGCCTTGTTTGAAAAATCTGAAACGCCGTCTTTTCGATTTTTCAAACAAGGCCTATTATAAAACACTGTTTTTCCTTTTATGCCAATTCTTTTCCAAAACCTCTAACTAATCATACTAATTCCCGATCAACAACAAAATTTGTCTATACTTTGATCGGGGATCGGGAATTAGAGCTTGTTTGAAAATAGAGGAAATGACAGCTTTTCGATTTTTCAAACAAGCCATAGTATCACCCCCAAAAAAATTATTCCCCCCTCGACTCTTCGCCCTTCCTCTTCCTCTCATACATATCAATCCCCTTAAACACCTGCTGCAAATTGGATACCCCCATAATATTTATCCTGTACCTTTTCTCCCTGTCCAAACTCTGAAGCGCCGCTTTAGGCACAATGCACCCCTTGAACCCAAGCCTTTCACCTTCCCTTATCCTTTCTTCCACATGAGAAGCGCTTCTTATCTCTCCCCCCAATCCTATCTCGCCCAACACAAACAGATCTTCCGGAAGCGGTCTGTCGCACAGACCCGAATAAAGCGCAGCGGCTACCGCCAAGTCGGCGGCGGGTTCGTCTATTCTTAAGCCGCCGATAATGTTTATGTAAACGTCAAACATTCCGAAAAGATATCCCGTCCTTTTTTCGAGAACCGCTAAAATCAGACAAAGTCTGTTATAGTCGAATCCGTTCGCCACCCTCCTCGGCGTTGCAAACCCTGTTTTGCACACCAGCGCTTGAACCTCCGCCATAATCGGCCGCGTCCCCTCCATAGTGCACAGTATGCTTATCCCGCTTACGTTTACCGGTCTCCCCGAAAGCAGCATCGCAGAAGGATTCGGAACCTCTTCAAGTCCTCTGTCCGACATTTGGAAAACGCCTATCTCGTTGGTGGAGCCGAAACGGTTCTTTTCCGCCCTTAATATGCGGTAGGAGAGCTGTTTGTCTCCCTCAAAGTAAAGAACCGTGTCCACAATATGCTCCAGCACTTTAGGTCCCGCTATCCCCCCGTCCTTGTTCACGTGACCTACTATGAAAATTGGAATCTCCTCGTTTTTGGCCAGTCTCATAAAGGCGTTTGTGCATTCCCTCACCTGTACGAGACTCCCCGCCGCCGAGGAAATGGCATCAAGCTGAAGCGTCTGTATCGAGTCCACGATCACGATATCCGGCTTATGCTGTTTTATGGCGGTTATTATGGCGGAGCAGTCCGTGTCGGCTATAAGGCTCAGGTTTTCCGTCTTCACCTTAAGCCGTTCCGCTCTCAGCTTTATCTGCCTTCTGCTTTCCTCTCCGGATACGTACAGCACATCGCGCTCCCGTCCCAGATAATCGCATATCTGCAAGAGCAGGGTGGATTTTCCTATGCCGGGGTCGCCGCTTAAAAGCACCAGCGACCCTTTTACAAGTCCGCCTCCCAAAACTCGATTAAGCTCCTCCGATCCCGTGTCGTATCTAACGTCCTCGTCATAGCTTATTTCCGATAATTTGGAGCACTTTGCCGTGCGTGAGGAGGAAATTCCCGTCCTTCTTTCCTCCACTGCCTCCTCCAGAGTGTTCCACGCTCCGCAGGAACTGCATTTTCCCAGCCATTTGGGAAATTCCTGTCCGCACTCACTGCATATATAGTATGTCCGCTGCTTCGCCATTTTCTTCTCCCGTATTTTGAACGTCCGAGGACTCCGCGCCTTTGTAAAAGCTTGTTATCCCTTTGTAAATCGTAAATGCCACCTTTTTCTGGTATTCGCTGTCCGACAGATTCGCCGCGTCCTCCGCGTTTGACAAAAATCCGCATTCGATAAGCAAAGCGGGCTGCTCCGTGTTTTTGAACAGGTACAAACCGTTGTCAATAAGCTTTATTTCCCTGTCGTTGTTGGGCTGAAGCTCGCGGAAGCACTGCTGCATCGTCTGCGCCAGCTTGAAGTTGGAAGGATTGTTGGTTGTATAAAACATCTGCGCGCCAAAATACTGCGGCTCGGTGTACTGATTCTGATGTATCGATATAAAGAGCGCGTCGGGGTGTGATTGTATTATCTTAAGACGGTTCTCCATATCGCTTACCTTCTGATTGCGAAGACCTTCTATTCCGTTATCGTGAATGGATACGTCCTCCGTCCTTGTCATAATCACGTTAAAGCCGCTAAACTCCAGAAGCTTCTGCAAATCCGTTGCAATCGCCAGATTGATATCTTTTTCAACGCAGCCGTTTACCCCAACGCAGCCCCCGTCCGCTCCCCCGTGACCGCTGTCGATTATCACCGTTCGGTTTCCTTCGGAAATCGAATCGGAAATAACCGGAACCGAAGCGTTTCGGAAGGAAACCGCAGCGGCTATTACGATAAAGCAGGCAAGAAAAATAAGTGTATGAGGAATCTTTGTTTTCATAGTGTATTTCCTTTCGTCAAGTGTTGTCCTTGTTGAAAGACTATGAAACAAGCATTGTTTTTAGAACGAAAAGCGCTTATTTTTTCTTTTCGTACATTATCCTTTCGGAGTTAAAGCTGTCTTTATATCCGGCGTTAAATCCCAAGTGCGCCGCCAAAGGAATTAGAATATAGCATCCCATAAATATGAATGCAAAATAAGGCGGCAGCAAACTTATTTCGGAATAATTGACCCCCATTGTAAGCGCCAAAGGATAAATCATTCCGCAGATCATGCGGTACGGTATGAGAAATCCGTCAAAAAGACCCAAAAGCGCGTCAAAAAACAATATCAGCGACGGTATGCACATTAACGCGAGCATTATAACTCCGATAAGCGCCCATCTGCCCTTTATCGGCGCGTCAACCCGATGATTTTTGACCATAAGGCGTTCCCTTTGCCCGTCCTTAAACGCGGCGGTGAACACAAGGGAATAAAAAACAAACAGCGTCAGTACGAAAAGTATTACCGTAACAAAGGTCACGTCGGCGAACATGGACAAAGCCACGGTCATAACGGTGCCCATAAAGTTACCCAATACCATGTAGCCAACACCGGTAATCAAAAGCTTCCAAAACGGTTTTCTCTGCATAAATCAAATCCTTTCGGCAATAATAATCAAGAGCGAATCCCAACGTCAGGAAAGGAACGGTAATAAAATGTCAAAAAATGAAGATCTCGAAATATTAAACTGTATTTACAAAAACAGCAAAATGGCGGCGGACTGTATTGACAGCGTACAGGACAAGTGCGAAAGCCAGGAACTGTGCGACTATATAGGAAAACAGCGCACTCATTACAACAATAGCTGCGATAAGGTGGCAAGCCGGATTCGCGAACTCGGCGGCACTCCCGCCGAACCGCCGAAGTATACCCAAATGATGGCGGAAATCGGAATAGACATGAAAACGGCGGCAAACCGCTCCCAAAACAAGATAGCGAAGATCATGTACGACGGTACCAATATGGGAATAGTGGACATTGCCGAAACGGTAAACCACGCTTCGGGCGCAGACGAAAAAACTATATCGGAGGCAAAGCAGCTTTTGTCGGCAGAAGAACGCTATGCCGACGGGCTGAAAAGATTTTTATGATAAACGAAACGGAAAAAAACAAAGCAAAAAAAGAATGTGTAAATCGGGGCAACGACAGCAATGTTTATCCCCAAAAAACCAAGGAGCCCCAATATCTAACCTATATTGCCGTTGACAACAAAACTACCGAAAACGGCTGCGTTATTAACAAAGCGGATATAAACGCGGAAATATGCCGCAAAGAGACCGACGCCAACAAAAAATAAATTCTCCAAAAAATTACCGGAATTATTTTCGGTAATTTTTTGTGCACTCTCACGGGTTTACATCGGGCGCATTTATCTTATTATCGCCAATAATATTATCAAAAACTACCAAAGCCCTTCTGTGGCATTCCTCGATTTTTTCGTCCTGTTTTGCGTAGCCGCTGAATTTATTGCTCCTGATAACCATATACAGATCGTCGGGACAGCTTTCCGCATATCGTGCCGCCTCCGCAAAAGCGCTGCCCTTTATTTTGTAATAATATTTATCCACAATCTGAGGATCGTCGGGGTACATAGCGGAGAGATCCTCAAACCCACTGCTCTTTTCCTGATCCCCCAAAACCGTTTCAAGCTGCGCCTTGTCCCCGAGAAAAATCTGAGCCGTAGCAAGACCTATTTCGGAAAACAGCTTTGTTTGGTTTATGCTGTGATAAGTTCCGTCCTGCTGCGGACTCACATCAATATAGTATGTGTCCGTGTGAACGTTTCCGTTATTGTCAAAATCCTCCGTATATTGCTCAAAAGCCAGTTCTATATCATGAGTTTTATAATAAAGGTCGCCGGAAATAACCTTGTCGCCGGAAAAAACCAGAACCCTTATATCGGCCTTTTCTTTTGAAACGGTTGAGTACACCAACACCGCCGCCACAGCCGCAAAAAACAGCACCAAAACAAACTGCCATTTATAAAGGTAAAAAAAATTGGCAATTTTATTTTTAAAGCCCTTAACCTCATAATGCTTTTTATCCGCCGCCGCGTTCTCTTCCTTTATGGTTTCGCTTTCCGTGATAATTCCCTGCTTCAGTTTAAGAAGCTCTCGTTTGTCATCATTATATGACATTTATATGAATCCTTTCAGTTAGATAATAATACTATAGCAATCCAAAAAAAGATAAGCAAATAGGAGCGAAGCGACTAATTGTCCTTTCCGCTTCCCTTTCGGACTCCGAAAGGGAAGCAGGGGAGTCCAAAGGACGGGGGCAACGCCCCCAAAGCTTGTGTGTTTTTTGCACTGTTGTAATTTTGTTTAAACTTTTTTTGGATTGATATAGTGTACAGAGTGTAATCTTTAATCAAGTCTGCAACTTGATTAAAGATGCTATAATTAAAGTATAGCATATAATTTGCTTTTTTTCAAGTAAAAATAAAAGTCAATTTAAAGCAATACTTGAAAACAACTTGGTGCGAGCAGGCAATTCGGCTTATGGCGCCTTGACGTTGTGGAAGCAAAAGAAAGCTACGAGACCGGCGCAAAGCGTCGGTCTCGTACCGAAAATTTCGATCGGCTTTCGCAAAGGATTATTCAATAATCTTTATCCCTTTGCTTTTAAGCAGTTTTTCCGTTCCCTCGTTGTCCTTTGTTTTTATGGCAATGTCCGCCTCGTCGGGGCGGGAGCCCATAAAGGAATAGCTGTACTCAATATCCACTCCCCCTGCCTGTAATATCTCGATAACCTTATTCATTTCACCGGGGTGGTCGGGAATGGTAAAGCCGGTTATCTTATTGGCGGCGGCGGTAAAGTCGTTTTCCTTAAGGGCGGCTAAAGCTTTTTCCGGTTCTCTCGCTATTATTCTGACAATGCCGAAATCGGTGGTATCGGCTATGGTGAAGGCTCTTAAGTCAATATTGGCTTTCCCGAGAACGTTCATAACGGCGGCGAGTCTTCCGGGTTTGTTTTCCAGAAAAATACTGATTTGTTCAAGCATATTTGCGCTCCTTTTTATTTCTTTTCAAATTTGTTTTTGATAAGTCGGTTGTCCTGTACTCTGGCAGCCTTTCCCATGGAACGGGCCAAGGATTTCGGTTCGAGAAGGCGGATTGACACGCCTACGCCTATGGCGCTGTCGATGGCGTGTTTTAGCTTTTTCTTATAGCTTTCAACATCTCTTACGTTATCGCCGAACATATCGCCGCGAAGCTCCACCTGAACCTCAAGGGTATCCAGATTATTGACTCTGTCCACCACGAGGAAGTAGTTGGTTGCCTTGTTGTCAACGCTGAGCAGAGCGGATTCTATCTGAGACGGGAACACGTTCACTCCGCGTATGATCAGCATATCGTCGGTTCTTCCCTGCGGCTTCAGCATACGAACAAGGGTTCTTCCGCATTCGCACTTGTCGTATACCAATGTGGCAATATCCCTTGTTCTGTATCTTATCAGGGGGAAAGCTTCCTTTGTTATACATGTGAACACAAGTTCTCCCTGCTGTCCCGCGGGGAGCACCTCCATGGTGTAGGGATCGATTATTTCCGGAATAAAGTGATCCTCGCAAATATGCATGCCGTTTTGACATTCGCATTCGCTTGCAACCGAGGGACCGCTGATTTCCGAAAGTCCGTAGATGTCGTAGGCTTTAAGCCCTAATCCGTCCTCTATCTCGCGGCGCATTTCCTCTGTCCATGGTTCGGCTCCGAAAAGGCCTGATTTTAGATGCAGGGTATCCTTTGAGATATCATTTTCCCTCATAAGTTCAATAAGGCTGATGGCGTAAGATGGGGTCATACATACTATCGAAGAGCCAAAGTCCTGAAACATCTGTATTTGTCTCATACTGTTGCCCGCGGAGGCCGGAATAGTGGTAGCGCCCAATTTTTCGGCGCCGTAGTGCATTCCGAGACCGCCCGTAAAAAGGCCGTATCCGTAGGAGACGTGAACGAAGTCGTTTTTCGTGCCGCCTACTCTTGCCAAGGCTCTGGCGGCACACTCTGACCAGATTTCAATGTCGTTTTGGGTATAGCCTACCACGGTTTGTTTGCCCGTGGTGCCCGACGATGCGTGAATACGCACCACTTCGCTCAGCGGGGTGGCAAACATTCCGTAAGGGTAGTTGTTGCGCAGATCCTGTTTTACGGTAAAGGGAAGCTTGCTAAGATCCTTTATTGATCTGATGTCTTCGGGCTTTATTCCGGCGGCGTCCATTTTTTCACGGTAGGGCTTTACTTTTTCGTAAACTCTCCGTATCTGGCGGCAGAGACGGTAGCTTTGGAGCAGTTCCATTTCGTCACGAGGAGCACATTCGATTTCCGGCATATAGATTTCGTTGTTCATTGGCGTTGTTTCCTTTTATCGGTTATTTATTTCACGTGCAATTTTAAAGGCTTTTTTATTTATATCCAGCGCTTTTTCGGGAACGCATTTTTCAATGGCTTTCATCCACACATCTTCCCCGAAGTCCGTACTCTCCGACAATACTCCCAGCAGCGCAACGTTAACCGCTTTCGCGCTACCAGCTTCCTCCGCGATTTTCAGCGCGTCCACCGCCGTAATGTCCGCTCCGGTTTTCTTCAGCTTTTCCGTTATATCTTCGGGATACTCGGCCGCGCCGATAATAACGGGCATGGGATTTATCCTCTGTGTATTCAATACCAGCCTTCCCCCCTTTTTTAGGTAAGGGAGCCATCTGGCCGCTTCCAGTTCTTCAAAGGACAGTATAAGGTCGGCTTCTCCCTTTTCGATAACGGGGGAATAAACCTTGTCGCCGTATTTAACATAGGTTACCACGCTGCCACCTCTCTGGCTCATTCCGTGAACCTCGCTCACCTTTACGTCGTAGCCACCCTCAAGAAGCACCGCGCCTATAATGCGGCTGGCAAGCAGCGTGCCTTGACCGCCTACGCCGACTATCATAATAGCTCTTGTTTCCATTTATGTAAAATCCTTTCTTTATTCGGTTATCGCTTTGGGCTTGCACATATCCCCGCAGATTCCGCAGCCCACGCATTGGGTACGGTCTATAACGCATTTTCCACCGATTACCGAAATGGCGGGACAGCCTATTTTAAGACACATTTTGCAGCCCACGCATTTATCCGCGTCCACCTTTAAGGCGGGCTTGTGCTTTACCGATTTCAACAGTGCGCAGGGGCGGCGGGAAATAATCACCGAAGGCTCCTTTGAATCCAGCTCTTCTTTTATTGCCGCTTCCGCTTCCCCCATATCGTATGGATCGATTACTCTTACGCGGTTTATTCCCACCGCGCGGCAAAGCGCTTCCAGATTTACGGCGCAGGCGGGATCGCCGTAGATGTCCTTTCCGTTGGCGGGATTGTTCTGATGTCCCGTCATGCCCGTTATTGAGTTGTCCAGAACTATGACGGTGCTGTTTGAGCGATTGTAGGCTATGTTTATAAGTCCGGTTACGCCGCTGTGGATAAAGGTGCTGTCGCCTATAACCGCGACTCTTTTGTTTTCGTTCTCCGGAACCGCCTTATTCATTCCGTGAAGCCCGCTTACGGAAGCTCCCATACATACCGTGGTATCCATGGCCTGTAACGGGGCCGAGGCGCCCAAGGTGTAGCAGCCTATGTCCCCGGATACTATGCAGCCTAATTTTTTAAGAGTGTAGAATATCCCTCTGTGAGGACATCCCGCGCACATTACGGGAGGCCGAACGGGAATATTTTCGCCGAAATCAAGGCTTTCGGTTTTTTCGCCCAAGATTTTTTCTTTCAGATAGCTCTGACTGTATTCCCCTATAAGAGTAAACAGTTCTTTTCCGATACAGCTTATTCCCAGCTTTCTCACGTGATTTTCGATTATAGGATCAAGCTCTTCTATTATGTACAGCTTTTCCACCTTTGCCGCAAAGTCTTTTATAAGCTTTTCGGGAAGAGGATTCACCATGCCGAGTTTAAGATAGCTGGCTTTTTCTCCCAAGGCTTCTTTGGCATACTGATAAGCTATACCTGCGGTTATTACACCGATTTTCTCATCGTTCATTTCCACGGTATTAATTGGACAGCTTTCGGCGTATTCAATAAGCGCGAGAGTGCGCTTTTCCACCGTTACGTGCTTCGGTTTGGCAAAGGCGGGCATCATAACGTATTTTTGAATATTTTTTTCATAAGGCCTTACTGGTACGTTTTCCCTTTCTTCCTCTTCTACCCTGCTCTGACTATGGCTCACTCTTGTGGAAAGGCGAAGCAGAACGGGAGTGTCGAATTTCTCGGAAAGCTCGTAAGCGAGCTTTGTGTATTCTTTACACTCGGCGCTGTCCGAAGGCTCTATCATAGGCAGCTTTGCGCCTATTGCATGATTTCGGCTGTCCTGTTCGTTCTGACTGGAGTGCATTCCCTGATCGTCGGCTACGGCCACCACGAGGCCTCCGTTTATTCCCGTATATGAAGCGGTGTACAATGGATCGGCCGCCACGTTAAGTCCCACATGCTTCATCGCGCAGAAGCTTCTCGCCCCGGCGATAGAAGCGCCGATCGCCGTTTCACAGGCTACTTTTTCGTTGGGCGCCCATTCGCAGTACATTTCGTTCTTGTCGTAGGAGGAGGCGTATTCGGTGATCTCGGTACTGGGGGTGCCGGGGTAGCTGGACACCAATCTTACTCCCGCTTCGTACAGACCTCTCGCAACCGCCCGGTTTCCAAGCATAAGCTTTGACATTTGTTTTTTTCCTTTCAAATTATAATCATTCTTTTTGAAATATGTCAAGGATATGATGGCTTATACCCACCATATCCTCTCTTTCGCAAACGGAAAAGTGATAGTTAAGATAAGTTTTGAACAGCTCGTCGTCCATGCTGTCAACACAGTCTCTCATATAATTGGTATACATATCGGCGCCCACATAGTGAAGCCTTTTCACGGGGAAGTCTTTCATAAGCGAGTCAATATCTTCTTTTCGATAAAGCTCGAAAAGCTCCTTCGGGCTTGATGCCGCTTTAAAAGTTACCGGATTCACAAGGCTCTTATACGGTTCGTTTTTTATCATGCCTTTTTCAAAACAAAATTGTACAATAGTAGCGTCGTTTCCGCAGTAGGCGACAAAAACAATTCCGCCCCGCTTGGTTATGCGGATAGCTTCCGAAAGCGCTTTTTTCTTATCTTCTTCGGTAAACAAGTGATACATGGGACCCAGAAGAAGCGTTATCCCGTATGTATTGTCATTAATATGCGACAGGTCAAGGGCGTTTCCCTTGACTACCGTTATATTTTCACTTTCGACGGTTTTGCTTTTGAACACTTCAATGTTGTGTTCTATCAGCTCTACAGCGTCCACGCGATAACCCTTTCGGGCAAAATAATGGCTGTATCTTCCCGTTCCCGCCCCTATTTCGATTATACTGTCATTTTCTTTAAGGTATTTTTCAACATAGCGCACAGTGGTGAGAAATTCGGGAGTTCCGTGCTTTGAGGCCAGTCTTCCGTCTTCGTCATAATTGTCGTAGTAGGCTTTTAAAAGGCTTTCGGTATCCATAATTCCTCCTTAAAACGAAAAATGTTCTCAGACATAAAAATAATTTCTTTCTCTTTCCCCTGTCTGAGGTTATTATACCATAAAAGGAGCGACCGCAGGGAGCGATTCCTTTAAAATGGTAAAATGTTCTCAGACAATAGGATAATTTCTTCCTCTTTCCGCCGTCTGAGGTTATTATACCATAAAGTAGACAGCTTGTGAATACTTTTTCATAATTTTTTACACTAATGGAATAAAATTTTATCCGAAAACTTAGGAATATCAAATACTATTCTTGTAAAAATATCTTTAAATCTTTCCCAAATTTTGTATTGACATTCTAAACAAAAAATGCTAAAATTATATCATTAGATTTAAGCAGTCTATCCAACATTGGTTTTATGTTAATACAGCGGGTCGGCCAAGAATAGGCATAATTTGTTTCGTTCCCAAGGAGGTTAAAACTATGAACTCGAGAATAGGAAGAAAGCTTTTGATATCCGTTATTATGTGTCTTGCGCTGACAGTTGCGATAGTAAATACCGTCACGATTTTCCGCGCCACGTCGCACAGTAATTCGCTTATGCTTATGCAGGCGCGTTCGGGTCTCAATATTATAATGCATCGTCTTGAGGAACACTTGAACAGATTCGAGGACATTTACAATACTTTGGAGCTTTCCGGAACAATCTCTCAGGAAAACGTTTTTAACGCCAATGCCACATGGGCCAATGCAAAGGAGACAGAGTCCGACTTTGCCGCATTTTACAACGAAGAGGGAAAGGTGTACTGGCAGACGGGCAATTATAATCTGGCCGATATTTCACTGGACAGAATAGGCGGCGGCGGTTACAAAGGCTTTGTCAACGATTCCAGGGCGGGGCTTACAATACAGCTTACCAAGCCCGTCAAGGTAAACGGAATAGTCAGGGGCGCGGTAGTTGTGGGAATGAAGATGGACAACAACAGTTGGATTGACCAGATAAAGCTTGAACTGGGCAACGAGGTTACGATTTTCAGCGGCACCACACGTTACGCCACCACCATTCTTGACGAAAACGAGGAAAGACTTGTAGGCTCAGAAATGCCGGAATATGTATCCGAAGCACTGTTTAACGGTATCGGTGAATACGAGGGTACGGCGGAAATCAACGGACAGAAGCACTATGTTTGTTACAGTGTTTTCAACGATATAGACGAGAATCCGGCGGGAGCGTATCTTGCCGCTCTTTCTTCGGCGGAATCGGACAAGCTTAAAGCTTCGATGATACTCACTTCCATTATAGTAGCGGTATGCGTTGCTGCGGTGTTCCTGTTCATAATAAGCTTTATTTCAATCCGTATTATACTGAAGCCGATTCAGGCGGCGGAAAGATTGGCCGACTGTATGAGCCGGGGAGACCTTGACGAACCGGATGTGGATTTCAAATTCGGAAACGACGAATTGGGTGACTTTGTACATAAGCTTGAAAAAACCAAGCATAATCTTAACAACTACATAAAAGATATCAAATATGTTTTGGGCAATATGGCGGAAGGTAATTTTACCGCTCAGCCGCGTATACACTATGTAGGTAATTTTATTGCCATAAGCGAATCGTTTGCTAAAATAGAGCAGTCGCTTAACGAGATAATTTCCCATATTGGCGTATCTTCCAACGATGTAATGATAGGTTCATTACAGATAGCGGAAGGCTCCAAGAGCTTAGCGGATGGCACCACAAGGCAGGCTGCCGCCATTGAGGAATTGTCCGCCACTATAAACGAGATTGCGGAAAAGGTACAGAAAACGGCGGATAACGCTTCGGAAGCCAACAAGGTATCGCAGTCGGGCATTGACAAGATCGAGTATCAGAACGGCGAGGTGGAGCGTATGCTTCAGGCTATGGATGATATCAAGAAGAGATCCGACGAAATACAGAACATTATAAAATCAATAGACGATATCGCTTTCCAGACCAACATACTGGCGCTTAACGCGGCGGTTGAAGCGGCGAGAGCGGGAGAAGCGGGAAAGGGTTTTGCGGTAGTTGCGGACGAGGTGGGAAGCCTTGCGGCGAAGAGCGCGGAAGCGGCGCAGCAGACGGGAGAGCTGATAGGAGCAACAATAGAAGCGGTAGGGAAGGGAATTGCGATAGCACAGACTACCGCCGCCACAATGAAAGAGGTTACCAAGCTTTCGGATAAAACCAATTCATATATCGAGGACATTTCCATCGCTTCGGGTGAGCAGGCGGACGCCATTATTCAGATTAAAATCGGTATTGAGCAGATTTCCACGGTTGTTCAGCAAAATTCCGCTACCGCGGAGGAAACTGCGGCGTCTTGTTCGGTGCTCAGCGAACAGTCGTCCAAGCTGGAGGAAGAGATTGGAAAATTGAAGGTATAATACTAAATCCCAATAGAAATCCGACAAATCCGACGATTGGGGCGTCCCTACTCTGCGTCAGCCCTCCTTGAAATATGGCATATTCCTGTGTCGGGACTTCCTTGATTAGGAACGCCCCACCCGCCGCCTTTGTCTGATTTCTACTGAGAATTAGTATAAAAAAATCATCAAAAAGCCGTCGTCTTGTCATATGATAAGACGACGGCTTTTTGGGTTATGAATAATTTTTTGCTGCTGCGGTTTATTTCTTCTTTTTAAAAATTATTACGCTTAATGCAGCGGCTGCGGCAGGTATAACGGCAAAAGTCATACCCGTATTTTGATTCTTATCCTGCCCGTTTATATCAATATCTGTATTTCCGCCTATATCGGAGGAAACGGGAGCTTCTGTATTGGAAGTATCGGTTTCGGGTTGGGTGTTGAAATCATTTTCCGTATTTGCAATATTTTCGGGTGCTGAAGAAGCTTCTTCGGCGGAAACGGGGATATCGTCAAGTTTTACGGTTGAAATAACGTATTTGCTGAGGTGCCCGGTTTTAAAGGTTACCGCGCCGTCGGAGAATATTGCGTTCATATCGGTATAGCTTCCGTCAGCTTCTGCGCGGTAAACATAATATGAAGCGCCGTTTAAGTTTTCGGGACATTTAATTGTGATAGTGAGCGTACCGTACGGTTGAATGGGCGCGTTATTAAATACAAGCGTAATGTCAAACACCGCGTTGGTACCGTTCGTTTCGCCGACAATTACATTAAGCATAGCGCCTTGCTTTACCGCGCCTTCCGCAAATTCCACTTTAACTCCCGCTTTTTCATCGATAAGTTGAGTTACGGGTATCGGATCTGTGATTGTCTGTTCGGCGGAAGTCTGTACGGCTTCGGGGACGGAAAATCCGTAATTCGGTTTTGTAACGACAGGCGTATCGGGAACATCCGGAACGTCTGGAAGGAGCTTGTCGATTGTTCTTGTTTCGTCTTTTCCGCAAACCTCACATTCGCGGCGTTCTTCGCCCTCTTCATTCTCGGTAGCTTCTTTAATAACCGTCCACTCTCCAAAGATGTGCTCGGCTTCCTCGGATTTCTCGCCGCACTCGCATTCCTTCCAGTGGCTGTTTTTATCTGATTTCCACTCACCGAACTTGTGAGTATGGTCAAGAACGGGAATTGATTCGGTATCTTTGAAGCCGCATATACCGCAGACTCTTTCGCGGGAGCCTTCCTCTTTTTCGGTAGCTTCCTTAATAACTGTCCATTCTCCAAAGGTGTGCTCGGCTTCCTCGGATTTCTCGCCGCATTCGCATTCCTTCCAATGGCTTGTTTCGTCGTTCTTCCATTCCTCGCCGAATATGTGAGTGTGATCCTCTTCTTCGCCGGCGCCGACAAGAGCGTACTCGCTGAAATGCTCAAGATAGATAATGTAGCTGTCCTCGGTCTGCTCGCCGGGGATAACTTCCTTAGTCATTTTACCGTCAACTTCGATTAAACGGTAACAGGAAAATGTTTTGTCCCTATGACCCTTCGGAAGGGGGATAATAACCTGTACCAAGCCTTTATACCCGTTGGAATAATCTTCGCCTTTGTAAAGGAGAGTCAGGTCGAGC
>Ga0137308_101272_pt1 | contig 26527 bp, 26 predicted proteins | sample Inofrocosms_June_FD_97181 | JGI IMG/M metagenome (GOLD analysis project Ga0137308, IMG submission 97181) | Mouse cecal microbial communities from Vienna, Austria - N-Acetylneuraminic and N-Acetylglucosamine D2O microcosms_June | ecosystem: Host-associated > Mammals > Digestive system > Large...
GTCAATCACTCTAACCGACTGTTCCGTTTTCGGCGTTGTAATAATATCTCTGCGCTCCGTTCTGTAATAAGTCTTTGTGATACTAATTTGATTGTTCTCAAAATCGACATCTTCTTTTGTTAAAGCAAGCATTTCTGCTTTTGTCAAGTAAAATCTAAAAAAAATATCATTCCCCACTTGCACCGAAAAAGGCACCACAGAACCAGCTCCATGATGCCTTTCCATATCATTTCCTGCATTGCTTTATTTCAGTGTAACCAACTCTTTCTCTCCTGCTATTTCTTTGAAAAACCCGTCATCCATCTTCCAGACAATCTCAATCCGTTCCTCACTGTAAACCTGTACGCTTTCGATTACAGTAAGCAGTTTGCCCTTGTCAAAGGTTTCAAGTGATGCCAGACCTTCCAGTTCTGCCTCCCGTTCTTTCATTTGGAGTATCCGCTCCTTAATCTGCACAACCTCGTCTTTCAGCTCTGGCACTCTTTTTTCTATTTCCAAAATGCGGCTGGCTGTGTTTTCATACTCTTTAAGATACTGTTCCTTTGTGAGCCTGTCAGAACGGTAATCTTCATATAACCTTAGTTTTCTTGAGGACAGCCGCTTTCCTTCTGCCTCCATCACTCTTATTTTTTCTTCAATAACTGATGTCTGCGACCATTCCTTTTTCTTTCTGCCTGCTTCTGCCGACACCATTCCCGCCATAGTGCGTGTACAGGATAGTATGGCGTTCTCAAGCAGCTCTTTGTCCACATGGATTGTTTTGCATTCCGCAATGCCGGAGGTCGCTGCCTGTCCGCATCGGTAGGCATTCCCCCAAGTGGTAGGGATAATCCGTCTCCCACAGTACGGACAGATAAGGATTGGCTGTGCTTTCCGTCCTTTCGGCACATTTTTCTTTTCATGCGTGAATGCCCTTGCATTTGCCGTGTCAAACAGTTCCTGTGACACGAGGGGTTCATGTGTCCCCTCCACGATGATCCATTCAGACCTGTCATTTTTAATATGACGCTTTGAGCCGACAGCCTCCTGCCTTGTCTTGTTCCAGACCGTCTTTCCGAGATAAACCTCATTCTTCAGCATGTCTCCAATGGTGGTAATGCTCCACAGCTTTTTTTTCTTTTCCCTGTGGCTTTTCCTGTTCAGCCCCATTGCCTGAAAATGTTCCATGCAGGTAGGCGTACCCTGCTCATTCAAAAAACGGACAATCTCCGGTTTCTTCTTTCCTTCCGCAGCCATTGTGAATATCAGCCTCACAACCTCTGCCGCCTCTTTATCGGGGATTAACTGGTGTATATTCTCTGGATTTTTTAAATATCCGTAAGGTACAAATGCCGCCATGTATTCCCCATGTGCCGCCCTTGTTCCCATTGCACTCCTTACCTTTTTTGACAAGTCTTTGCTGTACATGGAATTGATGATGTTTTTCAGCGCAACGCTCATTCCCCCTGTCATTCCCATGCAGTCCTCACTGTCAAACTGGTCATTTACGGAAATGAAACGTATTCTGAGCAGGGGGAAAATCCGTTCAAGATAATTTCCTGTTTCTAAATGGTCCCTTCCGAACCTTGAAAAATCCTTGACGATAATACAGCCTATTTTCCCCTGCTTTGCATCATCCATCATTCTCTGGAAAGCTGGTCTTTGGAAATTTGTGCCGGAAAATCCGTCGTCTATCTAATAGCCCATTTTGATACAATTTTATTTTCCCTATACTTTTTTATTTTGCCTTCAAAGGGGGTTCAAATGTAAAAACCGCCTCTAAAAATAAGAAAACACCCCACATTCCTGTGAAGTGCAATCTGTATTTCCTATTTGGTTTTTGCTGGAACTTCCATCCCGTTTTTAAAGGTGAACCGCACATCGTCCTTGCTGTAGACCGTCACGAAATCTACCATGGCGTACCAAGCTCCCTCATCAAAATAATCCACCTGCTCCGGCAGTCCCCGCAGCACATCCATGAAGTTCTCCATCATTTTCCGCTGTGCCTGTTTCTCCGTGATGGCCGCCTGCACTTCCTCCTGCCGTGCTTTCGCCGTTTCAAACCGTTCCACCAGGGCATCATAACGTTTTGCGTATTCTCCCTGGTTCTGTGCGATGCGGGCATTTTCCCCAATGCATTTTTGTATCAGTTCCGCCGCCACGTTCATCTCCCCGTTAAGCTGCCGTGCCTCCGCCTCCAGTTCCCCGGTTTCAAATGCCGTGTCCCTGATTTCCTCAAAGCCTGCAAGGATGCAGGTCTTCTCCCGGTTGATGGTATTCAGCGCCTTTATGAAAAGCTGCCGGACGGTTTCCTCATCCAGGTGCGGCGTGGTGCATTTCTCCCCACCGTCAAATTTATGGTTGCACTGCCAGACCACCTTCCGGTATTTATCGTTGGAATGCCAGACCTTGGAGCCGTACCAGCTCCCGCAGTCCCCACAGCGGATTTTGCTGGAGAAAATGCTCACGCAGCTATTCCGGCCGTTCCCTTTTCCCCGTGACTGCATCAGCACCTGTACGTTGTCGAAAACGGTGGGCGGTATGATGGCTTCGTGATTACCCTCCACATAATACTGCGGAACCTCTCCCTCGTTCTTCTTTTTCTTTTTCGAGAGGAAATCCACCGTATAAACCTTCTGCAGGAGTGCATCGCCCTTGTACTTTTCGTTTGTGAGGATGGATTCCACTACCGCCTTGCCCCATACCTTTTTGCCACCCGGTGTGGGGATGCCTTTTTCCGTCAGGATTTGGGCTATCTGATACGGCGACCTTCCCTGCAGGAAAAGCCCGTAGATTTCCCGCACGGTTTTCGCCTGTTCCTCGTTGACGACAAGGTTTCCGTCCTCGCCCCGGTCATAGCCGAGGAACCTTCCGAACGGTACCGTGACTTTGCCGTCTGCGAACCGCTTCCTCATGCCCCAGGTGCAGTTTTCTGAAATGCTCCGGCTCTCCTCCTGCGCCAGCGAGGACATGATGGTGATCAGCAGCTCGCCCTTGGAATCGAATGTCCAGATATTCTCCTTCTCAAAATAACACTCCGTGCCGTTGTCCTTCAGCTTCCGTATGGTGGAAAGGCTGTCCACCGTGTTCCTCGCAAACCGCGACACGCTCTTGGTGATGATGAGGTCTATCTTCCCATCCAGGGCATCTTCCACCATTTTGTTAAATCCCTCGCGGTGGCGTGTGGAAGTTGCGCTGATGCCTTCATCCGAATACAGCCCGACAAACTCCCAGTCCTCCCGGCTCTGTATGTAGGAGGTATAATAATCGCATTGGGCGGCGTAGCTGGTCTGCTGGTCTTCCATGTCGGTGCTGACGCGGGCGTAGCCTGCTACCTTCCGCTTTTTCCTGCTGCTGATCGGGTCCGCCGTGAAGCGGTTGCGTGTGGCCGGTATCGTTGTCACATTTTTTGCCATGTCTGCGTCCTCCCTTCCCGAAAGTGGTATTCCAGGCTGCCGTCCTCCAGCACCATGATTTCCTCTATCTGCCTTTCAAACTCACCCTCGTCAAATTCCTCCATTCCAAGGATGCTTGCGGAAATGCGCCGCAGCTTGAAATCCGCATAATTCGCATTGTTGCATTCAACGCCCTTATATCCGTACCGTTTGCCAATGCAGTACCAGTACACCCATCTCCCGCCGGAATTCACCCTGTGGTATGTGTTCCCGCAGACGGCGCACCGGATTTTCCCATGGAAGCAGTCCGTAACCGTCGCTTCGTGCCATGCCTGGTGCAGCCGCAGGTTCTTCCAGACCTTTGTGCCTCCATCGGAAAAGCGGAACTGAAGGTTGCCGTCCTGCAGGACGGTGATCTCCCTTACCTGCTCTCCGAATATCTCCCCGTCAAAAGCATCCATCCCAAGCATCTGTGCTGAAACCGCCTCCAGTTCCTCCTCCCCGAAGTTTACGCTGGAGCAGGTCATCCCCGTTTCTTTCTTCCCGCGGCAGATCCAGTGGATATAAGTTTTCCCCCTGACTCTGCCCTTTTTCCTTGTAAACGGATGCCCGCATACCCCGCATTTTATCTTCCCCGTAAACGGATATGACGGCACAGCCTCCGCCCGTTCTTTCAGAATTTCCTGGACCTTTGCAAAAATATCTCTGTCAATAATCGATTCGTGGCAGTCTGAAATGTAATACTGAGGCAGCTCGCCCCGGTTCTTCACCTTGTTATGCTTGATGGGGTCCGCCACATAGCATTTCTGCAGCCGCCTGTCACCGATGTAAATCTCGTTTTTCAAAATGGTATTCAGATGGCTGTAAGTGAAATCATATCCCCGCCAGGACTTTGCCCCTCGCTTTTTTAGCTCTGCCAGGATATCCGATGCCGCCGCACCTGCGGCAGTCTGTTCAAAGATGAATCTTACAATCTCTGCCTCGTCCTCTTTTATCACATACTTTTCGCCGTCATAACGGTAGCCGAGGACTTTCTTGTTCCGCACGCCGTCCGTACCGTTCTGGTAGGTTTTGCGGATTCCCCATTTGGAATTCTCCGAAAGCGACCGCACCTCCTCCTGTGCGAAGGACGCAAGGATGGAGAGCATCAGCTCCCCGTCGCCGGAAAAGGAATGGATATTTTCCTTTTCAAACCGCACCTCCACGCCGATTTCTTTTAAATGCCTGACCGTGGAGAGCAGGTCTACCGTGTTCCTCGCAAACCTCGATATGCTCTTGGTCAGAATAATGTTGATTTTCCCTGCCTCGCAGTCCGCAATGAGGCGGTTGAATTCCTCACGCTTTGCCATCCCGGTGCCGCTGATCCCGAAATCTGCGTACACGCCGGCAAATTCCCACTCAGGGTTCGACTGTATCAGATCGTTGTAGTAGCTCACCTGCGCGGAAAGGGAATGGGCAAGGCGGTCCGTCTCCATGGAAACACGGGCATAAGCCGCCACCTTCTGCCGCTTTTTCAGAACCGGGATTTTCGGCTCTATCCTGCTGATTTTAGCCATTTTATCACTTCCTTCCGCTACCATATATCACTCTGAACCGGCTTTATATCAAGGGTTTTCCGGCCAGTAATGTACCCGAAACCGGGCGGTATTTTTCCAGAAGTTTTGTATCAATTATGGCTAATACTTCCTCGTCGATAATGCCTTTTTCGCACATGGATTTAGCAATGGACATGGAAATATAATACAGTTTTTCCGCTTCAAATTCTTTCTCATCCATTCCCGCCACCTCCGAACCGGTCGGCTATGTAGCATTCATGGGAGCAGTATTTCCGCTTTTTATTCCCATAGGCAGTGAACGCCTTCCCGCATTTTGCACAGATAAATTCGTAAACTGCTTTCTTCGTGATCCTCTCCGGGTGTTCCGTCCACCACTTCTCCCGGCAGGCTTTGCAGCAGAACACCTGCTTTTTCATCTTCGGCCGCTGCTTTATCTCCACGCCGCATTCACGGCATCTGTCCTTATCGTCTGTTACCAGGATGTCCGCAGAGGTGAGGTTGTTCCTGCGGCAGAAGCTCTTGACGGTATCCTTGGAAATGCCAAGCTCCTTCCCTATGTCTGCATAGCCGCGCCCCATGCTGCGGAAACGGATGATCTTTTCTTTCTGTTCATCTGTCACTGTCAGCACCTCCTCACTATACGGAGATTTGAAGGCCGTTTTGAGGGGGGATGAAAATAAAAAAAAACAGCCCACAGAACAAACTATGCTCTGCAGGCTGTCCATTATAACTTACACAAATTTACACTCTTTCTGCAAAATCGAGGCTCACCCATCCATTGCGTCCGCTCTGGTAGGTTTTCAGTAATCCCCACTTGGATGCTCCTTCACCGTCTGCCTCATCCACAATCGTGAAAGAGCCGATTCCCGTATATTTCCCGGTCTTTCCATGGTCAGTTCCAGGGCCTTTCCGGATGTTAAGGTCGGGGATGGATATCCGCACCAGGTACGGCTTGAACGCTGCCGCCCTGGTGTACACCGCTTTTCCAGTTTCGTCAAATATCGAATACCCCGGATTTTCATCCGCACATTTCCTCGCATTCTCCAGCGACTTGAACGCCCCTTTCTGTGAGGATGCGTCTGCCCAGGTCTTGCGGACGCGGTACCAGACCTCCGCTCCTGCAGAGCCGGAGGATGCACCTCCATCCATTCCAAGGATGCCTTTCAGGATAACGAGGATTTTCTCCCCGTAGCCGGCTCCCGCCGCCCATCCTTTCCCATTTGGATTTTCCTTCTGTCCAAGCCACTCCACATATTCCGCACAGCCTCTGGTGACATATTTGAAACGCGGGTCAATGCAGGCGTTCTTCAACGCATCCCTGGAGGCGTAGGCTTTCAAATGCTGCACCTGCGCCCGGATGCCGAGCTGCGGCGTGTTAAAGGAATTCCCCTTTACACCATTGGAAGTCACGCCCATGCCGCAGAAGTTGTTCTGGTCCAGTGTGACCGCAGAGCCGGAAAAGCCGAAGTTCCCGGTCTCAAGGCAGGACTGCGCAAAGGCGATGTCACCCCTCACCCCCTCTGCGCTGCCCTCCGACAGATACAGCGGAACCATGTCAAGGACAGACTGTGCCGCCTTCGGATTTTTCGCTTTGATATATGCCCTCATCTGCTCCGCTGTTGCCACGGCATTACCCATAATCTTTGTATATCCATCCGTGCCGCTGCCGCCAGAAGATACGCCGCCCATCGCTGCCTTGACGGCCTTGCGGAATCCGTCCATGGTATACCCCATGCCAAGCTGCGTCCATAAATGCTCCGGATCGCCGTGGTTGCTGGCAATGCCCCTCGCACAGCCTTCCTTATGGCTGATGATGGTGCCGTCCGCAAGCGGGTCAAGGCTGTACTTCTTACAGAGCATGGCGAACAGCTCCACCGCCGCCTCGTAGGTCCTTTTTGCCACCGCTTTTGCCATGGCCATATCGGAGCAGGTAAAGTTTGAGCCTGCCGTGTAATGGATACACGCAGGCTCGCACATCTCCACGCCGATATGGGTATTGTTCCCGCTCCCTTTATTCCCGCTGCCACAGTGCCATCCCCTGTGGTTCCACGGGAGCGTCTGGTACACCGTGCCATCGTCCCCGTCGATGAATCCGTGGACGCAGGAACTGTCATGCGCCGGGCTGTTCCAGCTATTGATAAATGCGGATGCCTTCGGCTGCGGGCAGCCCACGGAATGGAGCATCAGCCCCTTGACCGTGATCTTCCTCCCCGCCGTGTAGCAGGGGTTCCTTGTCAGAATATTTTCCACCAGTTTCATAATCACTCGTCCTCCTTATCCGTGTTTTCCGCCCTGTCATGCAGTTGAGCCAGGATGTCCTTCAGCTTTTCCGGGATGGGCAGCCCAAGGTGTCCGGCGTTTTCCAGAAGGCTCACGCCCTCATTGGAAATATAGAAAAAGATAACCGCCGTCCGTAAAACCGAGCCGCTCCCGATGACCTGCACATCGAGGATGTTGGCGATCCCCACCAGCAAAAAGATCAGCACCTTCTTTGCGATGCCCTTGAATCCCACCTCGCTGGACAGCTTCTTGTCCGCTGCAGCGCACATCACGCCCGTGACATAGTCCACCACGACAAATGCGATGAGCGCATACAGCAGGCCGTCACAGCCGCCGAGGAAGTAGCCGAGCCATCCCCCGATGCCTGCAAAAATAAGTTGGATCGTGTTCCAGAATTCCTTCATAGTGAAACCCTCCTATAAAATTTTTTGTATGATAAAAGGCCGCCCGCCAAACAGCGGACAGCCCCGTATCCATGAAAATATTAAATCTGTTTCGGCAGCGCCTCCCACAGCCTCATGTCCTCCTGCCCCAATGACCAGATGGCGATCCCCCGCAGCTTCCAGCGGTAGGCCGCCTCGTTCGCCCAATAGACCAGCGAGTCCACGTCCTGGTAGTAAAGGATGGAAAAGCCGTCCGCATCCCCAAGGAACAGCCTTGAAATCCAGATGTTGATGTCCCTCGGCGTGACCTTCACCGTGTAATCATTCCCGCAGGACAGCTCCATCAGATGGGAATGGAAGAAGTCATAGTCCAGCGAGATTTCCCCGCTGCGTGTGCTGCCCTCCTCCACATCGGCGGTCAGCGTGAACACTTGGTATTCCTCGTCCCACACGGCATTGTTCCGGGCAATCCTGCCATACTCCGTCACCCTGCCGTCCGGGAACGTGACGTCAAACCGCTCATACGGCTCATAGGTCCATGCGTCCCCAAGCCGGAGCAGCTCGCAGACCGTCCGGCTGTCCGAGCGGTACCCGGCATAGCCGCCGGAAAACCCGCTTATGGAGGCCGTAAACCGGAGCGTATAAGAAGCGCCGGAATAGACACGCACCCTGTTCCCCCGGATACGCATCTCCACCGTGTACATGGCGGGGTTCCCTCTGAGGTCAGCGTTGGAGGTACGGCTGATTGTCTGGCTGTAGCTGCCAAGCAGGGAAGAACCTTTGTACAGCTCCACCCTCTGCGTGTCGTAATTCAGGCAGCAGAACACATCCCCGCAGAATACCCCGGCTTTCCCGCTGCCGCCCGCCGGGAACGCCAGCCTTGCCCGCAGGTGCAGTTCCTGAAACCCGCTGTACTTCCACGCAAGCTGCCCGCTCCCCTCAAGCTGCGAGTACACTCGCTCCATGGAATATTCCTCCGACCGCCACACCGCCCATGAGCCGGAAAGCACGCTCCAGTAGTTCGTTTCCAGCACGCCGTAATCCCGGAAGTCCTCATACCAGACAAGCACCGAGTCCGGTTTCCTCCGCAGCATCTCGCAGGTCAGCCTGAATCCTTTGTCCGGCCGGCACGGATTCCCGTTTACGTCAATGAACTGCCGCGGGGAGAGCGTGAACGCCGCCTCCCCTGCAGAAGCGTATTCCCGGAATGCCGTGCAGACGCGGAACCCGTAAAACTGCACGCCCTTCACATCCACCGACACCGTGACCGTATGCGTCCCCGCTGAAAGCGGAACCCCGTCCGCAAGGGAAATCCAGAAGGAAGTCCTCCAGTACGGCCACCACAGGCGGCTTTCCGTGAAATGCTTCCTGTTCCCGTCAAGGGAAACATAGATGCCGTTCTTATCCCAGAAAGGATAGCAGATACGCACCGCCACATCATAAACCCCCGCCGAAGGCACACTGAAACGGTAGGCGGCGCTCCCTTCATCCCCAAGCACGGCCACGCCGTTTTCGATGGAGACAATGCCGGATGCGCTTGAAGGGCTGCCCGCATCCCGGTCAACCAGGACATCCCCGAACTCCGCCTTCTGCTCCTTGCCATAGGCGGTCAGGTAATGCCTGCGGTTATAGGTTCCGGTCAGCAGGGGATATTCACGGGAAACGGCGTCCGCGCCTTCCATGAAGTCGTACACCTGCGGGAACGCATAGGGGACTTTATCATAATCGTCCCAATAGGCGAGGATGGGGATGAAGGGCTGCGGCGGGGCGTCGTTTGTGAAATTGTAGCCGCCCGCCATCCACAGCTTGGCGGCATAGTAGGTGTTGGAAGTCCCCCGGTAGGACTTGCCCAGGTTCTCCGGCGTATCGTAAATCTGCCAGTTCCACCCGTACCCCGGCAGCCCCATGAAGATTTTTTCCGGACGCATAGCTTTGGAGGCATAATCATAGATTCCCTCCAGCCAGCTCCGCGGGGAGACCGGCCCCGGAGCGGAGCCCGCCCACGCCATGCCGTAGCTCATGATGGACACCGTGTCGCAGTAAGCATTGAGGTCCGCATACACGCACCAGTTCTCGCCACCCACCGAGCCATTGACGCCGGTCATCCCCGGCAGGCAGATATTCACCAGCTTTGCCGGGTCATAGTTTTTCACAGTATTGTAAATATCCCGGAACAGCGCATTTGCCACCGCCCGGTTCTCATATTCCCCGCCGCGCTCCAGGTCGATGTCCACCCCGGCGCACCACGGGTATTTCCGCATAATCCGCACCAGCTCCGTGAGGAACTTATCCTTCGCCCCTCCCGTGTTGTTCCGCAGCGCAGTAAAAATGGATGCCGCGCCGTGGTTCATCACGGTCAGCATCCACTTGATGTGCGGCCATTTATTGATATAGGGCATCATGGAGGAAATGCTCGTGCCGGTCTCTGAAATTGTGCCTGTGATATCCACCTCGAATGTAAAAATGCCCACAGTGTCCAGCCGGTCGCCGTAATCCCGGAGCGCCTGATACATCCGGCTGTTCCCCATAAAACTCCACACCATGCACCGCTTCCCCTGCAAATAATCCCTCATAAACAGCCACCTCCTTAAAAACAGGCATCAAAAAAGCGCCTGAAATTCAGACGCTTCTCTGATGAACATTTTTCTTTTAATTATTATTTTTTTCTATTTGAGTTTCATCAATTGGTATATACTTGTCGCTAATATAATCAGAATATAATGTATGTATATCTTTCTCTGAATACTGTCCATTAAGATATTTCTCCTCAATCTCCATGGCAAATAATAAGTTTTCACAATGAGAGTTCATCATTTTTACATAAGTGATTACATTTTCATTTTTAGAATCTAATTTCATTAAACGATCATATACATCATTAAGGATTCTCAAATCATTTAATATCCTAGCATACCCCTCTGCTGATAAAGTAACCATAACAATATCATTGTCCATCAAATTTTCTAAAACACCAGTATAGTTGTTAATATTATAATATACTTCTTCTGCTTCCATTGAACCTGCATCATATTGTTCTAAAAAAAATTGGGTTTGTGCATATTCTGTACTAATTTCAGAACTTGCAATATTAAATAGCTTTATCACTTTTTCTTTTTCATCTAAATTCTCTGAATAATTAGTAACATATAAGGCTATAAATGCACCAATAAATATTATTAATAATTCTTTCGCCAAATCCAATATCTCTATATTTTTAATGAATTCCAATATTTTTTCCCACTTCAATTCGAACCTTCCTACTGTGTTCTTGTGAAGTAAAAATTGTATTATCAGTAACAAAATTATACTTAATACAGTTGCTACAATCATTTTTACTTACCCTTTCAGTCTTTCACATTTTATAATTAAAACATTATAAATTATATTCTAAAATTTAATTTTTTTCAATCACCTTTCAAACCACATCGCCCCCGTCCTGCATTTCCTGGAACTCAAAATAAACCCTTGCCGACTTCCCTTTTTCCACCGACACCGGGTGCTTGCTGTCCCCGGCCGCCGTGTACTGGAAAAAGCCGTCCTTCTTCGTGGCCGCGCCGTTTCTAAGGCACTGGCGGCTGGATGCCAGGAGCGAGAACTCATCCCCGGCTTTTGCCGCTGAGAGGAACTTAGCCTTATGCGCCCCTGCCCCCAAAGACAGCTCTATGCTGCCCGCCGCCATGTCCTGCACCGGGTACACTTTAACGTCCAGCCCCGCCGAGGTCTGCCCCAGGTTGAACGCCACCAGCGTTGCGCTGGAGCGCACCAGACCGTTATAAAACCTCGGCGGCACGATTTCCCCATTTTCACGGTACTTTTCCACCACCGTTTCCGTGTGGATCACATATCCCGTCAGCCGGTCGCCCTCCTGCGCCATGAGGTCGGTGAACCAGATCCGGCCGGTGCAGTCCGAGACCAGCGGCTTCACGGTCACCGCCACCACCCGCATATCCTTTTTGCATTCCAGCGTTTCCGCAAACCGTGTGAATTCTGCCATAGCACTGCCCCCTATCCGTCCAAAGTCCACTGTATCTCGCTCACATGGCCCACCCATCCCGTTGCGATGGAGCCGCCCTGCAGGAGCATATCCGTGATATAGAATTCCCCGGTGCAGTCCGTCACGCACACCCGCACGGTGATGGATTTGAGCCGCTCATACCCCCTGGGCGACACGTCCTGCGCCGCCTGCGTAAAAAATGCCATATGCATCCCTCCGTCACAATAAATCTATGAAGCGGGTTTCCGTGGTTCCGTCCTCATATTCAAAGGTCACCTCAATGCCCACCTGTCCGCCTGCCCCTTTTTTCAGATTCTCCGAGGCGATCTGCGCCGAAAAGGTGTAACTGTTCCGGCTTGCCGGGTACACCGTCTGCGCGAGGCTCTTTGTCATGCCTGCCGCGCCCACACATTTGAAGGACGCCGTGCCGGACACCCCGTTTTCCGCATCCACCTCAAAGCCGGAATTCAGCCAGTAACTCATGCCGCTGTCGGCGCGGGAATTCCGCAGGTGGTTGAACGGCACCATGTCCTTCACCTCCTGCCGGTCGATGACGTCCGTATTGGAAAGCACATCCGCCGCCTTATCCCACTGCGCCGAGGAATCTCCCAATTCCCGCAAAGTGGTGGAAAGCTCCAGCACCGTGTTCCACGGCTCCTGCAGGTTATACTGCCGCCGCACAATGCGTGTCTTCACGGAAAGGTTTAAGTCCCGGTCATCCACCGTCACGATGTCGCACAAATCCCAGGTCTCATGCTCATACCCCGTCAGCACGGATAAGTCCATGGCGGAAAGCACATAGGAAATCCGGGGCTTCGCATAGTCCGCAAGCCGCATTTCTGCGAACTCCAGCATCTGGTAGGGGTTCGTGAAGCTGGAGCAGTCCAGCGTGGAAGTCCGCACCTCGTCTGTGTAGGCGTAGCTTTCCACATATTCCTTCCCGCCGTTGATGCTGGCAAAGGTCATGCCGTCCTTCCCGTAGGCGTACAGCCTCGTGACAAGGCTTCTGGTGTCCACCACCCTTTGGATGGACTTCATATTTTTGCGGTAGGCAAATAACACCCCGCTGTCCGTGCCGCCGAAAGTCAGAAGATGCACCAGGTGGTTGGCGCAGTCAAAGATCAGGTCGCCGCCGTGGATGTTCTGCACCTGCCGCAGGATGGAGAGGGCGTTCTTCTCCGTACTCTGCCATGTCCGCTTTGTCCGCACCGTCACGTTCCCCACGCTCCAGTCCGTGCCTTCCAGTGCGTATGCCATCGGCGCCTCCGCCGTGTCCGCATTGAAATTGACGGCTGCCTTTTCCACGGAAAAAGCCAGGTCATAGAAGGCCGCCTCCGCATACACCGAGGTCACCACTTTCCCGTCCGCCCCCTTGTCATCGGTCAGCGTCCGGATGCGGTACACATCATTCACGATCTGCACCTGCTTTTCATTATCCAGGTGCGGGCGCTTGGAATCCCGGAACGGCAGCTTAAATTCCAGGGTGTCCGCCCCGTTCACCTCGCTCGTCACCATGATGTCAAAGGCGTTTTCCAGCACCGCCTCCCATGCCCCGTTCCCGTCCAGCACCACCGGGCGGGCAAAGCCGAGCCGCTCATACGGCGGCTTTGGGATGTCATGCAACTGTATCTCCATCAGCTTCGGCGTTTTGGAAGTGTCCGTCGTGGTAAATGTCACCCGGTAGCGGATGTACCCCTGGTTGGGGGACTGCAGCTCGCCGCTGCTCCCGACAGCCTGCCATGCCGTCCACTCCTCCAGGTCATCCGAAGTGGAGGTTTCCACCAGGGAGACCGCCGTAACGCCTGCCGTGTATTCGCTCTTTACTGACACCCGCCCCGTCCCGGCAAGTAGGCATTCCGCAGGGGCCGTTAAGAGCTGCCCCGTTTCCGGATAGGCGCCGCCGCTGCCCTTCCGCAGCGTCACGCATCCCGGCTCCGTAAGGGCGTCCGCCTCCCCGGAGGTGTCGCCGCCGTTGGCACAGAGGGATTTCCTGAAATAATCCGCCAGGCCCTCTGCTGTGAGCTGCGAGTCGCAGTCTAAAAACCAGTCATCAAAGCCCCCGGCATACCAGTAGGAACCTGCATTCATTCCCATGATGAGGTCTGCCGTGCAGGAGCGGTTCAGCTCCCCCGTGAAGGAAAGCGCCGCGGAAACCCACACCGCCCCGCTTTCCCGGTCTCCTAGGACATACTGCGTTTTTTTGTTCCCCGGCTCGATCACGCAGGCGAGGAAGTACCACCCGTTGTTCGCAAAGGAAAAGGGCGGCGCCACCGACTCATCCAGGATCAGCGCGCCGGAGGAATTATAGAGCATGATCCTCGGCTTTCCCCGGATGAGGGACAGATAAAAGATCGGCTGCCCCGGCCCCTGCCTGGTGTTGAAGATGGGCGTGTAGGTGTTGCCGATGGAATAGGTGGTCGGGTTCATCCAGCCGCCCACAGCAATCCGTTCCCCAAGGCTTGAAAAAATGCTGCCGTCATTCGTTACCTTCAGATAGGTTTTCTCCGAGGCAGGGTTCGTGATGTTCATGCGGAAGTGCCGCCCCTTCTGCCCGTTGCGGAATCCCGCACTCGTACCGGACCAGCCGGAGACAAACATCTTCCTGCCCCGGCCGGAGGAATCAGAAAGCATGGTGTCCGCGTCCGGGGCATTTTCATTGAACCGCCACAGCCCGTCTTTTGCATATTCTGCCGGGAACTCCCCCGTGAAATCCGTCTGCTTGTTCAGCGTGCTTTTGACCGCCATCCTGTTACCTCCATCTGCTCCCCGCCTGTATTTTCAATTCCGTAAATGTGGAATTGGACGTAGATATATTGATTGTGTTATGCCCTTTGGAAAGCACGGGGAAATTCAGCTCCGCCAGCAGCGGCAGGCCGTTGCGCAGCGTGTTCCCGGAGGAATCCGCCACCTTTGCCGTGACTAGGGCGGAATCCACCAGCAGCGTTTCCTCTGCGGCAAGCGGCCCCGTCACACGAAGCTCCGCCCCGTTTGTAATGATGGATATATAGCTGCCTGTGCCGGAAGGGATGCTGCCCTTTAACGCATACACCGGGTAGGAGTCCGTATTGCCCGTATGCCGCACCGCCATGTGCGTCCCTGTTTCCGAAAATATATAGGTTTCATCCGCCAGGGCATAGGCGTATGGGTCCGGGCAGATGAAGGACAGCGTGAACTGCCCCGCCGAACGGAGCAGACGCTCACAGTCCACCGCCTCTGAAAGCCTCGCCATGAAATACCGGTCCGGCACATCATCTAAAATAAGCTGCCCCTGCCCCCTTGTCGGGTCGAGCCACTCCGCCATGTTATCCAGCACCGCCACCAGTGCCGGGAAATTCTTCTGCGGGAAGACGCTGCATTCCACTTTGATGGTACGCTCCGCGCTGTCACAGCCGAAGTCCGCCACCCCCGCCTTCCCCGGCACGGTTTCGTAAAAATTCCGCAGGGAAGGGGAAGCCTGCCAGGAGGACAGCCTTGCCCGTATCTTCATGCTTTTAGATGTGACTCCGTTGAAAGTAAATCCCATAGCCGCCTCCTTTATGCAGTGATGATCCGGCCGCCCGCACGGGAGCCGGTCTGGATCAGGTTATAAAGTTCCTGTGAAATCTTGCGGATGTCGTCCTCGCTGCGGACGATCATCTGCTGGATGGTGATGAGCGAAGCGAAACCGAACATATCCTTTCCCTTCATGCCTGCCATGCCGTCTGTCACGGAACGGACCGAAGCGTCCGCATCCAGCTTGAAATCGGTCGGGATGGAGGCCTTCATGTCCTCCGCCAGCCCGTTCATCACATCGGAGATGCCCTCGCTCAGTCCTTCGGCGGCTTTTACCGCCTCTCCGCCGTTATCCTCAATGGAGCCTGCCAGACCTTCCACCAGCATCTCGCCCACCCACGCCATTTCCGTGGACGGGGAATGGATGCCGAAGAAGCCTTTTATTTTGCCCATGAGGTCGGAGCAGAAGCCGCTGACCTTGCCCCACAGCCAGGATGCCGCGTCACCGATGCCGTTCCAGATTCCCTTGATTAAATTCAGGCCGATGCCTGCCATCTGTGCCGCGCCGCCGGCAAAGCCCTTCACGATTGCCGCTATGATCTGCGGCACTGCCTTCACAATCGACACAATGATCTGCGGCAGGTTTTTAACCAGGGAAACCAGCAGCTTCACGCCGGCAAGGATGATCTTATCCGCGTTCCCGACGATAGCGTTCACCAGAGAGGCCACGATCTTTGGGATTGCGCCCGCCACCGTGGTGATGATCTGCGGCAGGTTCTGTATCAGGGAAACCAGCAGCTTCATCCCGGCATCGATAAGCTGCGGGATGCTCCCAAGTACCGCCGTCACCAGCCCGTCAACGATCTGCGGGATTGCCGCCACGACTGCCGTGATAATCTCAGGCAAAGCCGAGACCAGCGAGGTCAGAAGCTGTATCCCTGCGTCTATGATCTGCGGGACTGCCCCAATCAGGAAGTCTACGATAGAGGCAATGATCTGCGGAAGCGCCTCTGTCAGAACCGGGATGGCATCTAACAGTCCCTGCGCCAGCCCCAGGATAAGCTGCAGGGCCGCCTCCAGTATCATCGGGAGGTTATCCGCGAGGGTCTGCACAATCGTGGCGACCGCCTGCACGATGGCAGGCACCAATGCTGGCAGCGATTCCCCGATGCCCGCGGCAAGGGTGGACACAATCTGCACCGCCGCCTCCACGATTGCCGGGAGGCTCTGTATGATGCCGGAAAGGAGGGATGCCAGCATCTGCGTGCCTGTGCTGACGAACTGCGGCAGCATGGCCACCGCCGTGTCCACCAGCCCCGTAATGGCCTCCGCAAATGCCGTGTCCGCCCCTTCCACGCCGTTCACCATATCCGTGAATGAGGAGACCACGTCCGCAATGGCGGGGAGGAACTCCGCCTGCAGGTTATTTTTTACATTGGAGATGGTCTCCCCAAGCCCTGCCAGCGTCTCATCCATCCGCGACTGGCCTTCCCTTGAGGCGACCAGCGCCTCGTTGTTCCGGTAGAACGCCTGGCTCGCCTCGTCATACGTCCCGGAAAGGGTCTCCATGATGAGGCGGTTCCTTTCGCTCTCCCCGGAGCAGGCGGCCAGCTTTTCATTGAATTCATCCTCGCTGATCCCCACCCAGTTTAAGGCGTCCGCAAGGGAGCCGGTAACCTGCCCCACCTTGGCGGTCTCATTGGCGGATTCAATCAGCCCTTCAATCGGCAGGGCGTCACCGAACGTGCCGCAGACGCCCGCCGCAATATTTGTCCATTTGGTGATGTCCTGCTCGTTTTCCGCAAGCTGCGCCAGTAGCTGCGAGGCTTCGGCTGCCGTGTCCGTGTCGCCAAGGATTTTATAAAACTCGGTGTAGGATTTCTGCGCCGCCTCCCCGCTGTACCCCGCCGCCTCGAAAGCCGTGGTGAGTTTTCCCTGCGCCGTCCGGTATTCCTCCGTGGCTTCGTCAAGGTTCCAGATGGCGCTCCCTAATTCCTTAATACCGTTTAACGCCGCCTGGATGCCGGAGGAGATGAGGTTCCCCATGGCGACCGTCGCCGCCGAAAGGCCGGAGCCGAGTTTCCCCGCCCCGTCCGAGGCGTCCTCCATGGCGTCCCCGAAATCCTCCGTGCTGTCGGAAGCCTCCCGCAGCGTGTCACGGTTCTCCTCCAGCTCCCCGGAAAGGTCTGCGATGCGCCCCTCCAGCTCCCTTGCCTCGCTGGAGCCTTTCCCGTATTCCAGCACGGCATTGGAGTAGGCGCGCTTCAATCCCGCCAGTTCCTCCTCCTGGCGTGAAATCTCCTGGGTGAGCCGCTCCGTGGCATCCACGGCCTGTTCCTCCTGGTTATTTAGCGCTTCAATGGCCTGCTCGTTCTGGGAAAGCTCCCGCTCCATGCCGTTTAAGGCGGCCTCCGCATTGTTGAGCTGTACCTGCCAGTTCTGCGTCCTGCGGTCATTCTCCCCGAAGGACTCTGCGGCGTTCTGCAGGGCGGAGCGCAGGGTCTCCACCTTCTGCCGCTGCGCATCGATCTCCTTATTCAGCACCGTGTTCCGGGCGGAGAGCGCCTGCACGGAACTGTCGTTTTTGTCAAACTGCGAGGACACCAGTTTCATCTCGGAGCCGAGAACTTTGAAAGACTGGTTGATCTCCGCCAGCGCCTTTTTGAATTCCTTCTCGCCCTCGACGCCTATCCGCAGCCCAAAATCATCCGCCATGCAGCCGCACCCCCTTCCCTTAAATGCCGTATGGTATCACATCATCAATGGTCAGCTCCCGCTTCGGCTTCGCAAAGCCCATGAACTGCTTATGGCACTCCCAAAGGTCCATAAGCAGGCCAAACGGCGTCAGCCACGTTTCATCCATGGAAAGGTGAAGCTGTGCGACGCCGTAATATAAAAGCCGGGTAAACAGCTCTTCATCGCTTACCCGACCGCTCCGTTTTTTCCCGTATTTTCCTCGCTCTGGATATTCCGCTTCGTGCCTTTGTACATAGCCTCCATGATGGCGTTCTTATAGCCTGCCAGTTCCAGAGGGGAAGTTAAAAGCTCCACCTCCTCGGCAGTCAGCTCCGGCTTTTTATCCTGCGGGTTTTTCAGGTTGTGTACCAGAACCGGCTGGTTGCATAAAAGCGTGATCAGCCACACAATCTCATCCAGCGCCATTTCAAAGTTCTCCGACTTCATCAGCTTCTCGCCCAGGTCCTCCAGCCCGCCGTAACGTCCCGCGATCTCCTTTGTCGCCCTCGTGGTCAGGAGCATTCCATACTCCGTGCCGCCGATAGTGACCACTGCTGTCCTTTCTCCGTCCATGCCTCAAAACCTCCTTATTCTGTCCCGCCCATGCCGCCGGATTCCTCCTGGGCTGTGAAGGACGGCTCATATACATTCTTGTACCAGTCCGCAATCGTGGAAGCGGAAACGCCCGTGTCATCCTCGGAAACCTCCGCCTTCCACGGGTGGTTCCCCTTGCCGTCCACCTTGTTCCGGCGTAGCACCGTCCCCTCAATGGTGGGCGTGGAAAATTCGATGCTCTCGCCCTTGGTGGTGAGGTTGGTGGCGGGGATGCCGAACTTCACTCGGTACAGCCAGAAGTAACGGTATTTCCCGTTTGCCTTCTTTGCCCGGAACCCCACTGCCACCGGGTCGCCGCCGTCCTCGGATGCGGAGACCAGCACCTTGTTGTCATCAATCTTTGCCCCGGTCAGATCCTCCGCCACTTTGGGGCCGATGTCCGTCACGCCGAGGGCAAGCGTCCCGCTCTGGAACTCCTTCACGATCTCCGCCGCCCCGTCGTCCGCATACAGCGTCGCCTCCGCAAGCTCCACGGACAGCTCGGCGGTCATCGCTTTCGCAAGGGATGTGGGCGTGGAATAGGTCTCATTCCCGTCCTCATCCTCCGTGATCTTCGCATAAAATAATTTGTCAAGGCCAATCGTAGCCATGCTTCATTCCTCCAATCCATACAGTTTCGCCACGTCAATGGCGTAATGGTGGAACCCGGTATCATCCTCATGCCCGATGTACCGCCTGTCCGTAATGGTAAAATCCGCACCCAAAAGGGCGCGGACCAGCGCCTTCTTCGGCTGCATATAATTCCCTTTCGCAAATAGGGAAAGCCTCGCCTCCTGCGTCTCGTATTCCGGCGCGTTGTCGGCGTGCAGCCCGAAGCTGTCCCCAAGGGGCGTGGCAACCAGGTATAAGTCCGGCGGCGTGCCGGAGAACACTCCGGTCTCCACCGGGATGCCGCACCCCTCCGCCACTGCTTTTATCTCTGACAGCAGGCTCATAATCCGTCCACCTCCCGTTCAAACCGCTCCCGCATCGCATCCACACAGGCTTTCCGTGTGGCGGTTTTAGCGGGTTTCAGAAACGGCTTTGCCGGCTGCCCGCTTTTGCCGTATTCGATGATGTTGGCAATCTTCGCATTGCTGCCCCCGCCGCCCCTCGGCTCGGAAAAGCCGATCTTCACATTGAAGTTCCCGTTCCTGTCCTGCAGGGGCCTAGAAGTTCCGAGGGAGGAAAGCAGCTCCCCGGTGGAACGGGAAGGCTCCTTTGTCCCGCTGCCGATGGCTGCCTGCAGGTTGGAGCGCACCTTCGCCTCCACCACCTCCGCGCCGGCCTCCAGCACCTTCCCACAGATTTCATCCGTCTTATCCCCAAGCCGGGAGAGCTTTAAAAGGAACTCCTCCGGCAGCTTCACGTCAGCCTTTGCCACTGGCTTTCACCTCCTCCGCCAGTACCTCCAGGTACATCCCGCGCCCTTTCACATCCTCCACCGAGGAAATCTGGAAACGGCTCGCCCCGCACACGACCGCCATGTCAGTCGTGACCTCCAGCCCTGGAATTACCCGGAACCGGAAAAGGTCCGTGGCAGAGGAAAAGGCGGCGCGGTTCGCCCATTTCTCGCTGCCGTGCCGCCCCTCCCGGTATGCCCGGACCGAAGCGAGGATTTCCTCCGTGTCTTTCTTAAACCCTTCACTGTCCGTGTCCCTTTTCACACGGACAATGTCAATGAATGTGTCCATCTTCCCAAAACTCATCCGCTACACCTTCCATTCCCGATCCAGCCGCAGGAGCAGGTTCACCGTATGCCACACCTGCTGTGCGGCGTTTGTATTGTCTGAAAAGAATCCGCCCGTGCTGCCGTCCCTGCTTTCATAAAAATGCGAGGCGAGCATGATGACCGCCTGTTCCGTGGTGGCGGGCATTTCCTTTCCACTGTAAGCCCCTTCCGGGATATGCTGGTAGCTTTCCGCATAGGAGACGGCGGCGGTGATGTAGCTTTTCAGAAGCGCGTCATCCGCCGAATGCTCCAGTATGAGGTTCTTCTTCACTTTCTCAAGCAGGGCGTCCATGTCCATCACCACCGCCCCCTTTCCTTAAGCCGAAGCCCCTGCCTTCTGCTCCAGCACCTTCACCGCTTCCGCAAGGATCATCTTCCCGTCCACACGCTGCGAGGCGAGGAAGCCCACCTGCCCCGTTGCCGCGAACAGCTCGTTCAGGCGCTTAAAGGAACGCCCCTGCCGGTCGGCAATCCAGTAATAGGAAAAATCACCGAAAGCGATGGTCTTTGCGCCTGCGGCAATGGCCGGCATATACGCAGAGGTCCTGACCGGCCTGCCGAGGATGGTGTCCGGCGCCCCGGCTGTCAGGGACGGCTGCCATAAATACTGCCCGGCGCTGTCCTTCAGCTTGCGGATGGCCTTGATGGTGGAGTCATTTAACACCCACACGGATTTCTTGCGGTACGGGGATTTCAGCGAGTAATATAAATCCATCAGCTCATCCGCCGTCACAGCCGTGGCGGACGCTGCGGTCACGCCCGTTTCCGCGCCGCCCGTGGCAGCCAGGACGCCTAACGGCTTGCCCTTGCCGTCCCCCGTGAAGAACGCCTCCTCTTCCTTCGCACCGATCCTGCGGGCAAACTCGCGGGAGATATAGGACGGCAGGTCAAAAACGCTGTCGTTTAACAGCTCCTCGGAAACCTTGATCATGGTGCCGAGCTTATACGCCCCGATGGAAACCTGCCCGAAGGAGTCGTCGCTCTCCGGGAACGCGCCCTCCTCGTCAATCCAGGACGCCGTGCCCTTGGTGGCCACAACGGGGATTTTGCGGTCGCCGCTGGAGGTCTTTATCACCTTCGCCATCTGCCGGAAGATGTTCTCCTCCTCCAGAGCCTCCACCAATGTCCTTTCATATTCATCCGGCACAAGGTAGCCGCCCTCGGAATCCGTGCCGATCTGCAGGGCGTTGGTGACCGCAGGCATCGGCGCCTTGGAGCGCATGGTGTTCCAGAAGTTCTTCCGGTAATCGTCAGAAGCGCGGCCGGTCTTATCCTCCCCGTCTGCATCCGCCCTGCCGCCCGGCTTTCCCGTGAGGGGCTTGTTCACCGGGCGGTTCAGCTCCGCGTCAAGCGCCTCCTGCCGCTCCAGCCTTGCGATCTCCTTCCCAAGGTCGGTGATCTCCTGCTCCATCCTCGTGTATGCGGCGTCATCCTCCGCGGAAAGGATGCCGTTCTCTTTCCGGTGGGAATCCAGGAACGCCTTTGCCGCCTCCCATGCCTTCGCGCGTTTCTCACGCAGTTCAAGAATTGTCATAATGAAATCCTCCTTCTTATCGTTTCAATAAATTAAGCCGCTCCATGAGTGCGTCCACGGAACGGCCGGTTTCTGTTTCCGGTGCAGGGATTTCCGCCTGCGCCTGAATGCTGCTTTTCTGTTCTGCCTGCCCATACCTGGCGGCCATTTTATTCAAAAGGGCGTTGTTTGCCGCCCTGCGGGAGAACAGCATGGAGCTTGTGGAAGGCGGGAACTTCTTTTCTTTTTCCTCTTCTCCCTCCCCATCCGTATCCCCTTCGCCCTCCTCCGGTTCTTTTTCCGGCTCCGCCTTTGCCCGCGTCATGATCTCATCCGCAAAGCCAAACTCCACCGCTTTGTTGGCGTCCATCCACGTTTCCGCATCCATCAGGTGCGACAGCTTCGGACGGGAAAGCCCCGTCTTTAACACATAGGCGTTGATGATGGACTCCTTCACTTCGGAAAGCATATCAATGGCCTTCTGCATCTCGGCATGGTCGCCCCAGGCAATGGTGGCGGGATTGTGGATCATCAGCATGGATACCGGGGATACCAGGACGGTGTCGCCCGCCATGGCGATCACACTGGCGGCGCTTGCGGCAATGCCGTCAATCTTTACAGTCACTTTTCCTTTGTAATTGAAGAGCATATTATAAATCTGTGCAGCCGCCACGCAGTCGCCGCCCGGCGAGTTGATCCACACGGTGATGTCACCGTTCCCGGCATTCAGCTCATCCTTGAAAAGCTGCGGCGTGACGTCATCGTCAAACCAGCTTTCCTCTGCGATGGTGCCGTTCAGAAACAGAGTCCTCTCCTCCGGAGCCGTCCCCGCCTCCGCCTGGTTCCTCCACTTCCAGAACTTCTTCGTTTTCATTGGATTCCTCCTTCCCTTTCTGGTATGCCGCCCCTGACATTGAAAGCGGCATCATGTTCCCATTGATAAGGTATAAGTCGCCGCCCAGTTCCTCCGGGATGCGGTCAAGGTTCTCCAGCTCCCGGATGTCGTTTGCGGACATCCACCCGTTCTGCCGCCCCACGGCGTACCCGTTCATGCGGCTCTGGTAGTCGCCCCGGAGCAGGCCGTCCACGTTGAATTTCACAAAATACTGCTTCTTTTCCTCCGGCGTCAGCAAAGACCGCGCCATGGACTGCTCCCATCTGGACACCCACGGGTCGAGGGTGTATTTCACGAACTCAAGGCTCTGCTGCTCGATGTTGGAGAAGCTGCTCTTTTCCAGGTCCCCGACCATGTGCGGAGGCACACGGAAAATCCGCGCGATCTCATTGATCTGGAACTTCCTTGTTTCCAAAAACTGCGCCTGTTCCGGCGGGACGGAGATGGGCGTGTATTTGAGGCCCTCCTCCAGCACTGCCACCTTGTTTGCGTTGTGGCTTCCCCCGAAAGCAGCCTGCCAGCTCTCCCGCACCCTGGCCGGGTCTTTCAGCGTCCCCGGATGCTCCAAAACACCCGATGGCTGTGCGCCGTTGGCGAAGAACTTCGCCCCGTATTCCTCGCAGGCAATCGCCATGCCGATGGCGTTCTTTGCCATGGCAATCGGGGAATAGCCCACCAGACCGTCAAAGCCGAGTCCGGGGATGTGCAGCACCTCCGTGGGCGGCAGGATGACCGTGCTGCCCTTCACCGTGGGCGCATCGTCCATGCTCACCGTGTATTCGTAGTAAAGCTGCCCCTTGGAATCCCGCTCCACATTCATCCGGTCCGGCATCAGCGGATATAAAGCAATGACCTCCCCCTTGCCGTTGCGGATGATCTGCGAATAGGCATTCCCCCAAAGGAGCAGGTGCGTCATCAGCGTTTCCCGGAACACGAAGGAAGTCATCTCCGGGTTCGGCTCGTCATGCAGTAAAAAATACAGCGGGTGGCCCGCTGCCTTTTCCTTCCCGCCGTTATCCGTATATTTATAGAAATGCAGCGGCAGCCCCGCCACCGCTTCTGAAAGTATCCGGACGCAGGAATACACTGCCGTCATCTGCATGGAAGAACGCTCATTGACACGTTTCCCGCTGGTGCTGCCGCCCATGAAAAAGCTGTAGGCGCTGCCCGATGTGCGGTTCGTGGGTGCATCCCTCGCCCTGAACAGCCCGCTTAGAAATCCCATAGGAATCACCCTCCTTCACTAAAAGACAAGGAGCCCCCGGCTGTCATAGACGGAAGCCCCTGCATCGTTCCCACAGCGGATTGCCCGGTCAAGCCCCATGATCGTGGCCACCGCACCGTCAATCTTCTCCGTGGACTTTTCTTTATCTGCCTTAATATTGCCTGCCGGATCGGTGCGGATGAAGATGTTGTCCATCATCCACCGGAGGACCGGATGCCCGCCGTGGGCAATCATCTGCTCCAGCACCAGCTTCATCAGCTCCTTGGTCGGCGGGGACATATCCTTGAAGCCCTGCCCAAACGGGACCACCGTGAAGCCCATGCCCTCCAGGTTCTGCACCATCTGCACCGCGCCCCACCGGTCAAAGGCAATCTCCCGGATGTTGAACCGCTCCCCAAGACGCTCGATGTATTTCTCAATATAGCCGTAATGCACCACGTTCCCCTCCGTGGTCATCAGCTTCCCCTGCCGCTCCCACACATCGTAGGGGACATGGTCGCGCCGGACACGCAGCTCCAGCGTTTCCTCCGGCACCCAGAAGTACGGCAGGATGCAGTATTTGTCCTCCTCATCCAGCGGCGGGAACACCAGGACGAACGCCGTGATGTCCGTGGTGGAGGACAAGTCCAGCCCTCCGTAGCACACGCGCCCCTCCAGGCCGTCCTCCGAAACCGGGAAGGCGCAGGCGTCCCATTTATCCATGGGCATCCACCGCACCGCCTGTTTCACCCACTGGTTTAAGCGGAGCTGCCGGAAACTGTTCTCCTCCCCCGGATTCTGCTTTGCCGACTCGCAGGCGGCCTCCACCTTGTCAATCCCCACTGTGATATTCAAAGAGGGGTTCGCTTTCTTCCATACCTTCGGGTCCGTCCAGTCGTCCGCCTCATCCGCGCCGTAGATCACCGGATAAAATGTAGGGTCAATCTTTCTGCCCTCTAATATATCCTTTGCCTTCTGGTGCGTCTCATAGCAGATGGAGTGGGTGTCCGTCCCCGCCGTGGTGATAAGGAAATACAGCGGCTGCATCCGGGCGTCGCCGGAACCCTTGGTCATGACGTCAAATAATTTCCGGTTCGGCTGCGTGTGCAGCTCGTCAAACACCACGCCGTGGATGTTGAAGCCGTGCTTGGAATACGCCTCCGCCGAAAGCACCTGGTAGAAGGAGTTGGTGGGCGTGTAGATGATCCGCTTCTGCGAGGCGAGTATCTTCACCCGCTTATTCAGCGCAGGGCACATCCGCACCATATCAGCGGCAACATCGAAAACGATGGTGGCCTGCTGCCGGTCGGCGGCGCACCCGTACACCTCCGCCCGCTCCTCCCCGTCCCCGCAGGTCAGGAGAAGCGCCACGGCAGCGGCAAGCTCCGACTTGCCCTGCTTCTTCGGAATCTCCACATAGGCCGTGTTGAACTGGCGGTAGCCGTTCGGCTTTAACGTGCCGAAAATGTCACGGATGATCTGCTCCTGCCAGCCGATCAGTTCAAAGGGCTTCCCCGCCCACGTCCCTTTGGTGTGGCAGAGGCTCTCGATGAACATCACGGCAAAATCGGCGGCATCCCTGTCATAGCGGCTGTCCTTTGCCTTGAACTTTGTCGGCTTATATTTTTTCAGCTTCCGCACTGCCACCGGCATCACCTCCCCAAAGATGGCATAAAAAATGGCCTGCCGCTGGCAAGCCGTAATCTATCCGTACAAGACACAGAGCCTTCCGGCTCCGCTCTTGGAATGTTCCGTTTCAAAATCCTTATTTCATCAGGTTGACCGTTGCAACCCTGATCTCATGCTGTTTTCCCCAAATGTGGTTCAGTATCATGTAGTTTGATGCGTCCAGCCGGTTCTTCGCCCAGACCGAAACGGTCTTCATGGTCTTTGTTCCCTTTGGTGTGTAGTCGATCTCAAAAAGTGTGGCCCCTTCAAATTTCCTGTTCAGCATTTTGTGTTCCTCCGTTTTCTTTGTTTTCCCTTTCGGTAGTACACATATTCGCTCTGATTGCGGATAATAGCAAGTCAATTCCGGGCATAAACTGTACAAATATCTGCGTCGGAAATTGTGTAGTTTTCAATGGTTGGGGATGTGTTTCCCGTCCTCTATCCAGTCAACCAAAGCGATAATCTCACCCTCGGTCTCCATCCGTTCAAACTCCGCCACATCCTCCAGGTTCCAATTGATGGGATACACGCCGCAGAACTCCACAATACAGTCTATCTCCCCGGTCTCAATCCAGTCCCGGTTCAGGTTCCATGCGCCGCAGACCGTATCGACATGGCCGTGGCCGACATGGTTCCTGTCAAGCATCCCCTCAATTTTCCTGATGGTCTCATCCCTGCAAAGGTCGGTATCCTTTGGGACCGTAATGTAAAACATACATTTTGTAATCTCTCCCCGTTCCTTCCTCGCGTCAATCCACTCCCGGATGACCTCTGTCCTTTTCCTCATGGCTGCGTCCTCCTTTGTCTTATTTTTTCACCAGGCAGCCTTTCTTCTCATCCCAAAAGCTGACCGCATCGTGTATAAAGTTTTTATCGTCCTCGCGGTTTTCAATCCTGGTGCTTACCCAATAGCCTTCTTTCTTTGCTTTTCCGACCACCTCGTGGATGTTGTCGATGGCTGTCTTTACCTGTGCGCCTGATTCCGTTTCAAAGACCAGGTGGCGGGCAGTCGTCCTTGCCAGCCGGCCGAACTCCCCGAAGTAGGTATGCCCGCTCCCGCACCTCGCCACCAGAACCTTCTGCCCGATCTCCATCTCCTCAAA